>Ga0325403_1003775_pt1 | contig 13920 bp, 9 predicted proteins | sample PopdelMetagenome_19_FD_205665 | JGI IMG/M metagenome (GOLD analysis project Ga0325403, IMG submission 205665) | Populus deltoides microbial communities from Bellville, Georgia, United States - Xylem-PdKOR-R4 | ecosystem: Host-associated > Plants > Phyllosphere > Stem > Wood/Secondary xylem...
TTAAAATTCTCTCAAAGATTTCATTTTTATTTCAGTATATGTAGAATGGAATACACGTACACATATTCTATACAATACTGGAATATAAAACACGACATGGATTCATCAGAATTATTGAATTATGAGGTCTGTCGATTTATGATGCTAATAAATTAATTCCGTCTTCCAACGCTCTAAACTCTTTACTATTTTAGGATGATTTATTATAATGTTTCTTGAAATACGCAGGAATTCTTCCAAATTCCCTTGACTGTGGAAATACCTGTCGGTTACCTTCCTCAATCATTTTCCCTAATTGTTTAGATTGCGATAAATAAGAGCATCAGGGAGGTCTCTGAGAATGATTTTAAGTTTAGGGGTAAACTGAACTTTCATTTCTTCTCAACGCTCCCACCAACATGTCACCCGGTTGTCGTTTTAATTTATCTTGGCAGATTATTTGACTCATTGACCGTTTGTCGTTTAATTTCACACGGACACGGACAAGTGTGGTCTTGGTTCAGACGACAAGTCATTAATAATTTTGCACGACGGTCGTTAGGGTTGTTATCCGACTTGTCGCTTGGTTTCATCCTGACATAGTTTCACATGTGGACCGACGTGTCGTTTATTTTGCATCTTGAGTCCCTTGACCATTCTTTTGTTTTTGCTCCTTTTGTTTGCATCTCGAGTCCCTTGACCATTCTTCTGTTTTTGCTCATTACAACTTACTATTACCCTATCCAGTTCTCTCCAGTAAAGGTTTCTGAAACGTTGTTATTCATACAAAATGAAATCGATGAATTACAGGTTAACCTGATCAGGCGAAGCTTTATAACGATGATCAAGAGAAGTGCAAAGTGACACCGCGATATGATGAATATTCTTGTGGCAAAAGGGTGGGGTTTTTTGATGACTGATAACCCGTCCAATGTTGTGAGAGAGAGAGAGAGGTAGGATTCCAAACAAGTATCCATGACTGTTCTATAATATAAGCATGAGACTGTAACAACAGTACTTTACAGTCCATCCAGAGAAGAAGATGTAAGAGATTAGCTAATTATTAAGTTGAAAATGGCTACTATAGGGTCATGGGCTAAGCGAATAGGAATCTATCTACCCAATAATTAGTTAGGCACAACAATGATCAAGATGGATTCCAAGACAAAAGAGAAAACACTCAATGCACAGCATATATTATGAATTTGATGGCAAGAAAATATGAAGAAAACTTGATTTGAAATAAAGGTCCTCAAAGCCAACTTTATGGGCAAGGAGGAGAGGAGGGGATCGAGGGAAAGAATGTCTTTGGCATAGATTTCATGCAATCTGCTGTTGTTTTGCTTTGTTTTTTTCTAAAGTTTGTGGCATCCATAACTCAAATCATCAAAGTCATTATTATTCCTCTTCTTTTAGAATAGAGCAGAGTAAAGCACTGCTAAACCAGTTCCCAGTTCCCAATTCCCTTCTTCAAACAGACAGGCAGTCCTCTCTTCTTTTCCTCATCTCCTTGGTATCGGTGGATTTGCCCTTCCTTTTCTTTGCCCTTTCTCTTTTTCTCTTTTCTTTTTTTCATAATCTACTTTTGAGCTTATTCTGAAGCTGCTAGTACATAACTCATCAGTCATTTTATATGTCATCAACAGAGTGATTATTCCAGTCATAGCCCTTAAAGCTTAGTGCTTTGCAAGATGTTAGCGTAATTTATAACTCCTCCCACAATATAGAGAGACACCAACTTTATTTATTTTTTATTTATCCACTAACCTTTATATGATGAGAGAAAGAGAAAGTCGGATATCACATGCAAACCACTTTCACATACAAAGACTAGAATTTGCCTCACTAGCAAGTAAAGCACAATCCCATATCACATAATATCTACACATACCACCTCTTCAATATAAACCAGCAAGATTGCTGCTTTCTCATATTAATTAGTACCTTGTCTTATATTTTACCGAAACAACTCCTTGCTTCTACTTCTTTAGCTATCCAGTATCCACACATGCAGCCAAAACCTCTCTAAGTGATCATCTAGTTTTCCTTCACCTAGCTAGATACCCTTGAGATTTTGTATCATTATACAAGTGAGTGAACATTTAAAACTGCAGAAAGATGAGAGCAGGAATTTGCAGTGTACAGCAGACTCTTACACCTGAGGCTGTAAGTTTAGTCAAACAAGCAGTTAGTCTTGCTAGGCGGCGAGGCCATGCTCAAGTCACTCCTCTTCATGTAGCAAGCACTATGCTTGCTTCCTCTACTGGTCTTCTCAGAAGGGCTTGCCTTCAAGCCCACTCTCATCCTCTTCAATGCAAGGCTCTGGAGCTTTGCTTCAACGTGGCACTTAATCGCCTTCCTGCATCTACTTCTAGTGCCTTGTTAGGGCCTCACTCTTCCTACCCTTCCCTTTCCAATGCCTTGGTTGCAGCCTTTAAGCGTGCCCAGGCTCACCAACGGCGAGGCTCCATCGAAAACCAGCAACAGCCCATTTTAGCCTTGAAAATTGAGATAGAACAACTCATAATCTCTATCCTAGATGATCCTAGTGTCAGTAGAGTCATGAGGGAGGCTGGTTTTTCTAGTACTCAAGTGAAAAACAAAGTAGAACAAGCTGTTTCTTTGGAGATCTGTCCTCAAAGTTCTGTTACTGTTAGTAGCCAGTCTAAAGAAATCACCAAACCTCAAGTTCTTAGTGCTGGCGTGCCTCATCAGCCTTTACCTCTTAGTCAGTTTGGAATCATACATGGAAAGCCATTAGATCAAGTAAGGAATGATGATGTAATGAGTGTCTTGAACGCATTGGTGAGAAAAAAGAGAAACACTGTCATAACAGGAGAGTGTCTGGCTACTGCTGAGAGTGTAGTTAGGGGAGTGATGGACAAGATCGAGAGAGGAGAGGCTTCTGGGGATTTGAGGTCTGTGAGGTTCGTAAGCCTTCCTCTCTTCTCTTTAAAAGGTCTTTCCAAAGAGAAGCTTGAACAGAAGCTTGTGGAGCTTAGGTGCATTGTGAAAAGTTATATGAGTAATGGGGTGGTTTTATATTTGGGTGATCTAAAATGGATTTCTGATTTTTGGTCAAGTTATGGTGAGCAAAGGAGAAGCTACTACTGCACTGTAGATCACATAATCATAGAGATCAGAAGATTAGTTCATGGATTCAGTGAGACGGGAAGGTTGTGGCTTATGGGGATTGCAACTTTCCAAACTTACATGAAGTGTAAAGCAGGCCACCCTTCTCTAGAGACTATGTGGGAACTTTATCCCGTAACAATTCCAATTGGGGGCCTCAGCTTAAGTCTTAAACTTGATAGGCAAGTCCTTACATTTTAATACGAGTTCTATTTCAAGTTCACTTGCCTATCCTTTTTCCTCGACATGCCTGTCACCAGTGTTAACTTTTTTGTTCTTTACTTTCTTTCAGTGATTCACAATCTCATCAGTCCAGAAGCAAGGTATCTATGAATGGGTCCAGTTGGCCACTGCTTGAATGTGGAGTAGATAACCACTCAACATGCTGGACAGATAACTCTGTCAAATTCAATAGAGAATCTCAAAGCCTAGCAGGTAGGACCCAAAACAAGGAATCCACTACTGGCATTACTATTTCCACCGGCTCAAGCTTGCCCCCATGGCTCCAGCAATGCAAGGAAGAGACTGAAAGAAACACCACCAATGATAAGGTGCTTATTTTACCTGAACTTCGAAGTTTGTTATAGATCTTGTCTTCGATGCTTGATAGAAACATTAACACTCCTTGCAATTGTAACTTCTTCAGCAGGAATATCTAAGCAATAAAGGGAGCTTGCTTTTTGGTTCAGTCCACAAACAGTCCTACTATCCTGAGAAAACCATCAAATTTGCTTCGTCACCTCCTTCGCCGAATTCAGTCTCCTCGCATGAACGCAACACCGACTCACAGCAGACACATCTAAGTTGGCCAGTGATTTTTGAACATAAACAGCTTGAGAAACAGAACCAGATTTGGATTTCAGAATGCAGCAATGAAGGTTATGAAAGCAGTCTGAGAAATGGTCCTAAACCTGACCTTTTGTCAAATCCTAACTCTAGCCCAAATTCAGCTTCTTCAAGTGAGGCAATGGATGATATGGAAGGTGTTCAAAGCTTTAAAGAGTTCAATGACTACAACTTGAAGAATCTACGTAGTGGCTTGGAGAAAAAGGTTCCATGGCAAAAGGATATCATTCCTGAAATTGCAACCACTATCCTTGAGTGCAGATCTGGAATGAGGAAAAGGAAGGGGAAGTTGAATCAGATAGAAAACAAAGCAGAAACATGGCTGTTTTTCTTAGGTGTTGATTTTGAAGGCAAAGAGAAGATTGCAAGGGAGCTAGCTAGACTAGTTTTTGGCTCTCAAAGCAACTTTGTCTCAATCGGTTTAAGCAATTTCTCATCATCAAGAGCTGATTCTACCGAAGAATCCAAAAACAAGAGAGCAAGAGATGAATTGGGTTGTAGCTATCTTGAGAGACTTGGCCTAGCATTGAATGAGAACCCTCATCGTGTGTTCTTCATGGAAGATGTGGATGGAGTTGATAACTGTTCTCAAAAGGGTATCAAACAAGCAATTGAAAATGGAAGTGTAACACTTCCTGATGGTGCAAAAGTTCCTCTTAAAGATGCCATTATTGTTTTCAGTTGTGAAAGCTTCAGTTCAGTGTCCAGAGCATGTTCACCTCCAAGAAGGCAAAAAACCAGTGACCATGGAGACAAGGAAGATGAGGGTGGCATGGAGGATAAAAGTCCTGTTCTTTCACTTGACTTAAATATTTCCTTTGAAGGTGATAATGGAGATGAATATTCACTTGCAGAAAATGGAATCTTAGAATCTGTGGATAGACAGGTTATTTTCAAAATTCAAGAGTTGATGAGATAGGAGGGGTAATCTGTTAGATTTCTATATTGAAGGACTTTCTTCTTTCTTTCCTTCTTTTTTCTTTTGTTTTTTTTTTCTTTGTGAATTTATGTGGGGAGAGAAATTAAACTAACAAAGGTGAAAAAAGAAAATTTCTTTTCTGATCTTATATGGAGGGGGGAGCGCTGACAGGATTTATAAGGCACTTCGCTAAGTAAGGCTTCGCTGTATATTTATCTGTTTTTCTTTCTTAACTTGCTGTAACATGTAATAGATTACTGCATTTTTAATCATAGTTTTTCTCTAAGATTTCATTTCTTTTTCCAAGTTAGACAATCTTACATGCAAAAGGTCATCCCAAGTTGCCATACTACACTTTAAATTGCAACAATGATATATAAACATGGTGATTAAGATCCATCTTGCTGTAGGCGACTTGGCCAGTATTGAAATTGTTGAAAACCAAAAGTTCAGAGATTCATAACTTCAATGGTCATGCAAAAGATTGGCCACTCTGGAAGGGAAAACATTGAGAGAAAATCCTCCATAACGAATTATAAAAGGTGAACACTGAGCTTTTTCATTAGTGGGCAAGTGTTCACATCATTACTATTTGTTTGGTTGGTTTATATGTATTAAGACCTAACATTATAGCCTTTGAAAAGTATATATGAGGAGGGGATTAATTGATCAGCAACCAAAAAGAGGATCGGCATAAAAACAAGAAGAAACAAGAAGCATCTAAATCGTTAGACCAAAAAGAAGTTTCCACTTTAGAATCACAAAAAGGAAGATCATCTTTATATGACTTTTAAAATAGGAGCCATAAACATAAGGGGGAACATGTTTGAAGAATTTGCAGGTACATTGGCTACATGTGTGTGTGTGTGTGTGTGTGTGTGTGTGTGTGTGTGTGTATATATATGCTAGTGATTAATTAATATGTTATACCTGAAGTACAGATATGGGACCTCGCCAGCTCCTCGCCATTCAAAATATTCATCCATGAGTTTATTCTGCTAAATATCTCTCATGCTATATGTAGCAACTAGTAACTAGCTTGAAATGAATGGTCCAAGCCACCCTATCTGCCATCAGGTGGTATAAGCACTAAAAGAGGGAGGGATAGGTTTAGATTAATTTTGCTGCTTGTTGTTCATATAAATTAAAGATTTGTATCATTTTGTAAACAAAAAGAGGAATAAGTTTCATCTTTCAGAAAGTTTTATACCTTCCTCTACTCATAAGAAACCGAAGGACTAACAAATGATAAGGCTCTTTGTACCTTCACTGAGGATCTTAGCATGAGTACTGCTCTTTACAACGAAACCACAAAAAGTAGTAAACCAAGGCTTTATATCCGGTTCTTTTGTATGCTCTAAAACACAAGATCAAATGAAGAAAGCAATGGCTTATCTGCTAAATGTGATACCTGCTTTACTCATCCCCAACTGTCATGTTCTAACTTGAGCAGCACAAAAGAAGAAAGGAAAAGAAAGAATATCTAACAAAAAGATGATAAAAATTTTATATTATCTCTTGCACTAAGTGTTTATTCTAAAAGTTTAGTAAACTTCACAGCATTATGATAATAACCCAGTTGACACCAATCCTAATCCACCAGCGGCCCCATAAATTTATATGGACTACTCCACTAAGTTGATGGTATTAAGGGGTAGCATTTGTCACTTGAAGAAATGACCTCGAGCTCTGTTCCCATTAAGGATAAATGATTAAAAGACTTGAGAAAGAAGTCATAGGAATGGATGATAGCAAATTCCATGAATTATTGAATTAGTTTTTAACCAAGGAGTCTTAGTTCTGGGATGGTATCGAATTCCATGAAAAACTTGTGTGGCTTGCCGGGACATTGTCCTGTACATCTATGACCAACACCTAAGGCTTCATACACATCATAATTCCTCATCCTTTTTCTTTTGAATCTTTGTAATTCTTTGAAGAAACATATTTAGACATGTTTTTGTTGCACCTGTCATTTATGCGCACTTACAATATTTAACAATATATCATGCCCTAGAAGACTTTTGAGAGCTATAACAGACATCTTTCAGAAAATGTTGATTTTTTGGTCTGTTCTCTTCCTGAGGAGATGACTCTTTTTCTTGCATGTTCTACCCGACTTTTTCGTCTTCTTGGAAATGCACCCTTAATCTACTGTTATTCATGTTTATCCGACACGCAGAAAACATTCTCTTAGACAAAATATATAGTCAGATGATGATCAGCTCAAACTTAGTCAAACGTGTTCCAAATGTTTTCCATGCTCACCTTTAGTCCACTTCAGTGGCTGCCGCAATCCAAACCAGCAGCTGTTGCCTGGTTTAGTAGCAGAATCCTTTGGCATTTGCAGCATCTAGCTAGATACCCATTTAAGCACAAACCTAATTAACTATTGGTGATTTTTTAACAAGACGTGATATTCTTCAGGGTCGCAAGCTATGTATCGGTAATCAACAGCAGTAAGAACTATAAAGTTCAACAGCATTTAGGTCTTGATCATTGTATCACTAATCACAAGGTTGTTACTAGCTTGTCTTATATATGTTTCATCATATGATGAGGTGGGGCAGGGATGCATGTTCTTAATTGATTTCATGCTTTATTACTTCAAGTTTGAACATCTAATTAGGTTGTTGTACTGTGAAAACCTACATTATTGACACAAAATAATGGCCAAAAGGTTCTTTTATTTTGTGAGATGAATTATACTAGCCGTTATCCTGATATAATCTTAGAGCAAGAACTGAAAATCATTAATTACAACTGATAAAAAGGAATGGGAAAAGGAAATACCAAAAGCAGGAACCCACTAGTTGTATTCTTTTTAGGGGTCGTTAGGGCATAAAGTATTCAAAATGCACACTTTTCAAAGGCATTACTACGATCACATCTTTTATCTTTCATTGCGATAGTAGTGTCTCAGTTTCCACACCTCAAACTTTTGATTCTGAGGGAGAGAGTGGAGGCCTTAGCCAAAAAAGAATGGCATGGAGACAAAGTTTCCACACTACACTTTTGCAGTCTTTGGAAAAAGAAAGCCAGCCAGCCAGCTAGCTAGAATGGCTGTTCTTATATAAGGTCGCCATCTACACAAAGCTCCTTCTTTTAAATACAAGATAATTTTTACATGAAAGTAAGGGAATTCTCGGATCTGAAACTCCAATAATAAGTGTATAATTGAACTCCGACAAAGAAAAAGCTTTATCATAGAATCATCTACCTTTCACTCTCTCCTAACTGCAGCTATACCTGAAGAACACTAGTCTTGGATCCTTCAATCATCATTCTCGTATGATAATGGGCACACAGAGAGAGACCAGGCTTATTGTGGGGCACTGTAGGTATAAATACATCTCAAAGGCAAAGTAGCACGAAAGACCAGTCAAAAAGAGGCTCCGGCGTGAAATTTAACAAGAGAATGCATGTTGATATTGTATATTCGATATGTTTTTGCTTTCAATCATTGTTAGATCTTGTCTTTGAGCATCTTTGGAAGACATATAGAGATCCTCATATCATATCATAGCTTTTTATTAATATCATAAATAATCATATGTTAATTCTTCCTCAAAACAAATTGCTATCAAGTAAATATTCACCTTTCCATCCTTCAATGAGGAAACAAACAAACAGATCCCATATGGCTCATCTCATTTCACTATTCTAGTTTTAAGATAACTCCTTTTTGTTTAATTTCTGTACATGAATTTATTAGTCTTATGGATTATCTAAAATCTGAAGCTTTAATTACATCTTTTTGCCTAATGAATTGTAGATTTAATCCTGGTCCGTGTGCTTGATAATCTCAACACGAGATTCAACCATATCAGAGTAATCCAAAGAACAGCCACAAATAACAAGGCATGTGCATGTGCATGTTATCCAAAGGGAAAAATTAAAGAGCAGAAATTAATGGTCAGGAAAAAACACATCTACCGTCTAGCACTAGCACATCGAGATTCGACAAAAAGAAAAACAATTGGAAATGACAATCAAGGTCAAAGTTCCTCTCTCTTCTGCACACAAGACATGATGAGAGAATTTGACAGGAAGATTGTTGATGGTTTTGGTTAAAAGTACACATCCAATGACTTTAACCATCTTAACTAGCAATATGATGAGAGGTTAATTACCAACAAGCTTGTAGCTCAATGGTGCTGCGGCAAAGTTCCAGGATTAGGTCTCGAGCTTGAGTCTCACATTTTCTTTCGATCTTTTGCTAATATCAAAACAAAATCATGAAAGGTTAGTTTTGTCACCTGCAAAGCTAATCTTGTCACCTATATATTTCTAGTAAGCTGCAATCAATGTGGTAAGCAAGCATCATAACTTGCTCCCGCACTCTTCTTTTTTTCCTTCTCTGTTATTATGGCTTCCTATATAGTCCTGTTATGAGTCGAAGACCAGTAAGCTACCGTTTGGCTAATTTGTTTCAATGTAAAACCTAGGGAAAAAGCGCCAGTGTTTTTGCTTAAAAAGTCCATATCCCTGATCATCAAGAAAATTATAATGCTCATGTCCAAATTTAAGTTCAAATTAACTCAAATTCAACCTAAATTAACCTAAGTATAATGAAAAGTTGTAAGAAAATTGTTTTTTTTTCTTCTAATTTTTATAGTTATCGTGACCCTCCGTTTCCCTTATCAGACTAAAAATTTTAATTTTTGATCTTGAGTTTTGAATTTAAAAAATAAAAGTAATAAGTAAGTGTTTTTCCCTCTCATGTTATTTTTTATTATGGTTTGTTTATGAAAGAATTAATGAAGAAATTAGGGTTTATAAAAATTTAAAGTTTATGTTGTTTAGATTGATTCATGATTATTATGGGTTTAAGGTTAAGTGATTAATTTTGAGTGTCTTGTTAGAAATAAAGATTTGTAAATTGATTTGTTATGAGTTAAGAAATTTATTTCAACTTTGCTGGAAAATCTAGACAAAGTGGTCTTGAGGTTGAAGATGATAAAATTTTATATTGGTCCTTGATTTATGAAAATTACAGTTTAGTCCCTAAACTTTGAAAAATTATAGTTTTACCCCTAAAATGTATTTTAAAATTTTGGGCAGTATTCCTATGAGTTTAAGGATGATGAATCTCAGTTTAATAATTGATTTGTATAATTTTTAGTTCAGTCCCTTCATTTTGGATATTTACAATTTAGTCCTTGAACTTTGAAAAAAAATACAATTTGGTTCCAGGAAATTAAATTGAGATTCTTGACACAATTGAGAATGGATTATGGGTGAAATTTCTGTATATTTATATATTTCTGACATTTATAGTTTGGTCATCCAATTCTGGTAAAATTATGTTTTGGTCCCTGATTTCTAAAAATTATCATTTTAGTCCCTAAACTTAGGAGACTAAACGCATTTTTCTTTTATGCATTGAAGTATTTTATTTGTATTGTTTTAATTTTTTTTAGTATATTCTATACATTCGTTATAAATACTTCCAACGATCCTCAATAAGATTTCGGATTTTTTATCTGATATTTTTTTTACTTTTATATTTTATGGGTGAGTGAGTTAATCTTTAATATGCATGTAATATAAATATATATATATATATATATATATATATATATATGTTGATTATATGATAAGTATAACTAGTTAATTTCTTAAATATTTATATTTGTTACTTTATTTTTCTATTAATCATCTATTCTTTAAGTTGCACTTGCATTTTGTTTAAGTAAATTCTATTCGATATGATATACATTACTTTGATAATTATGTGAATATCTATTATGCCTTGATATAGGACTTGTTAGTAACTTCATGCTAACATATAGTAGTGCATCTTCGTGCACATAGTATTTTGTACACCTAGCTCGTGAGAGAGGCACCAGCCTGTGGCAACTGATCCTCTCATGGTGGTCACCTTCAGGTGTCATCTGATCTCTGACATGTATTCCACTACTTTATAATAATATGCCTAGTATACACATGTATATCAAAATAAATCGACTTGCAAACTATTAATATTTAAAATATATATTAATTATTATTCTCTTACTGAGTTGGTTGAATTCATCCCTCATTTTTAATTTTATTTCAAATTCTTAATTTCTGTTAGCAGGTGGACTTTATTGAGTATTCATGATTCTTCAGTTTTGGACTGTATGTTTAGCTTGTACGAAGCTTTTTTTTTTTAGTTTTGATTCGATGTTCTAGGCGCTCCAATACTATCCCTGTTTTAATTAAGTTTGAATTTTGACAATGTAATGAGTATTATGAATTATTGTTTTTGTTTTAATTACTTATGAGAAGTTTTGAACTATTATTTGATTTTAATAGTTTTGAATAATAAAATATTTTGAAAGATTATGAAATATTATGTATTTTTAAATAACTTATTCTTTTAATATGTCTGTTTTAAGAGTTAGTGTGAATATAAGAGTGTCCTTACATGTAACATCGCTCCTTTGTTATAGATAATGTATGTACGGACGTTAAAAAATGCTAACTTCATTTACAGTCATCACATGCAATGCATTATAAAATGAAATATAGAGTTGTATGTAAAGCTGCTGGAGATTATACGATACTCGAATACAAACTTGTTTTTGCTGATTATTGCTTGTAATGCTAATTTAAAGCAGAACCAATAGCACAGATTTAATACAAGCTCAATAGTGACTTAGGTAAAGACTCATATAGCTAGAGACAATAATATGGCTTGCTGGCATGATTAAGCAAGAAATACATAAAAACATGAACACAAGTTTAGCAGAAGAAAAACACGATGTATCTGTTTGATTCTAAGAGTAACTTTACGTGGAGGGGTCCTTTCCGAATCCCATCAAAGAATGAGCTGCAAGCATTGATCCTCGGCGAAGTGTTTCCATTAAGTGGCCAACCAGAGGAAACCTGATTGTGTCTCTGTTTCCAATTGGCTTCTTGTACCACCTGTACAAAGTAACACTGAATTTAACATGAGCATAAGTCGCAATTATGGATAATTCTGCATAGGTATCTGTAGAGCATACCAATCTTCATGGCGAACTACCTTCCCATCCTCGATGTATAGCTTAATGAGTGATATCAAATCTATATTTCTTCCAAGGAACTTATAGTGCTGTTTGCTGTCAATTAATATCTGAAGCAAATGTATCATGTAAAGCTTCAAATTTCTATTCCAATAGCCAAACCTGGAAAAATTCATGAAGAGTGATTGCAAAATAAGTTCTGAACCTCCTGCTTTCCTGCTGACAATATCGCTTTTTCTTTCACACTGTATTCAACGATTCCTGATTCACTAAAGACCTGAAAAGCAATTACAATTTTTTTTTTCAATTTATTACATGATTCAACACTAGCACTAAACATCAAACAAGAATGTATATGCCTCTCGAAGTTTAGACATAATGATAAGATCAAAATCCAAGAGGGAGAAAGAGTTTAGAAAATCATAGTGTATGATTAGAAAAATCAGAAAAATAAATTCAAATTAATTTGATATTTACAAAGAAGAAGATTATTACTGATACAGAAAATATAGTACCTTAGAAATTGAATAGAAAGCTGATTTGATCTGCTTCACCCTGTGGAATCATAAAATCAGCAGAAGAAGACAATGCAAAGGCATTCATTCCCACAACATTTCTCTGGTTAAAACAAGCAACAAACTAATGATTCTGATCAATAAACTAGGGGTGATTTGTTGGAAAATTGCATGGAGGTTTAGCAACTAATTCTCCATTTGAAGATGACCAAATAGGGATCAATGGAAAAGGAAAAATCTGCTCACTGCATAAAATGATCAATGTTCACTTCCTACAGAAGGCTGACAATTTTGAGGAGCGCCGTCAAACTACATCTGAACTCATTATTACCACCGAACTCTGCTTATCGATCCGGTTTCATGACTGCAAACAGTTCTCTGTGATGCAAAGTGTTTAAAGTTCTAAGAATCAAAAAGTCTATGTTTCACTTCACTAGTAAAACTACAAGATTTGCATACCCATGAGCACACATGAGCGGATCTTCAAAAGAAGCATTTAGCATAGATTTCAAAGTCTCGAGGCGTGGCACGAGACCCATATCTGAAACAATCAATGAAAGAACTTTGATGAACATTTTGAAATGATTGATAAAGAGTCTTGAACAATAACATAATTTTACATCGTATGAACTTCCATCGTCATGGAAAACAGTAATTTCCCTTCCATTCTTCTCCCATTTAACCACCACTAATGTATAGAACGCATATACATTTCTTGCCATTGAAACAAAACACAGCCTAATTTCCATTCCTGCCTTCAAAGGAGTCCAGATTGCATAAGATTGGAAGTAAACATACACTATAACCTTTACAGTTGCTCAATTGCTACGGAAATAAACTTCAGAACAATATCTTTACTGATCAAAATGGTAATCGAAAAAACTTCGATAATTTTTTCCTACATTTGGTGCACAACCATAGTCTCTAACAAAACATAACTTTATCCAACCAAAATATATAGCATTCTAACACAGAATTAAAAGCAAAGAAAAGAAAAGAAAACTCACAAGTTGAGAATGTGAGGGATTATATCTTCAGAAAGAGGTTTTCTTGGCTTGTACTCACATGCTCCCTTTCTACAACATTCCCTCGTCTCATCCTCCTCATCTTCAAAACCCACAAATATTTTTTAAAGCGAATGATCAGCAATCATCAAGAAACATTCGTCACCAAAACCAAATCAAACTAGAAAAAAGATTCAGCAAGAAAATTTTACATTTACGTACCCTTTTGGGAGATATTATTATCCATCCTCATTTTCTAGGAAACCAAACAAGAATCGGTTATAGAAAGAGTGGGAAAGTGAGGACAGACTTTTCTTTCAATAAGAACCAGAGAACACCAAACAACCATCAAGTAACGGACTAACGGTATTTCAAGAATATCGGTAGTGGCTAAGTTTGTTTTCCACGTGGCAAAACCTGGTCCATCTGTCCTTTTCTATTTTGGCGGCCGGTTGAACTTTTCTTGGAAGGATGGTGTTTGGACCTGGTGGAATAGATGCTCTATTGATATGGCTGGGATTACTCCTCGAGAC
>Ga0325403_1003777_pt1 | contig 13918 bp, 7 predicted proteins | sample PopdelMetagenome_19_FD_205665 | JGI IMG/M metagenome (GOLD analysis project Ga0325403, IMG submission 205665) | Populus deltoides microbial communities from Bellville, Georgia, United States - Xylem-PdKOR-R4 | ecosystem: Host-associated > Plants > Phyllosphere > Stem > Wood/Secondary xylem...
ACAAAACATATTGAGATTGATTATCATTTTGTCCGAGATAGAGTTGCGAAGAAGGAGATTCAGATTCGTTTTATTTCCTCTCGGGATCAACTTGCCGATGTCTTCACTAAGCCACTTCCTGCTTCTTCGTTTACTGCTTTTAGATTCAAGCTTCGGGTTGCTCCTCCACCCTCAGCTTGAGGGGGCGTATTATAGAATGTAACTATATAGGAAATATTGTAGTCATATTCTTATGTGGTAATCTCCACCTTTACTATTGTATATTGCCCTACTCATATATATAGAAAGGGTTGGCTAACTATTAGGTTAAGCCTCCTAATTATTTCTCAATTCCTACAAAGATATAAAGGACTGTTTTTTGATAAAATTTATGTTGCTACAAAGTTATAAAGGACTGTTTTTTTGATAAAATTTATGTTGTCTTGTATCTTAGGTGTAAGGGGAGCTTTTAGACCCCAAGACTTGAGGAGAAGAATAATAAGGAAGAGTTTCGTGCAATGTAAAGTATGGAGATTCAGAATTAAGAGCAGATGAATGCAATCTATTAATAAGGTAGACAACAATAGTAAAAGCTTATGTATTTTCCTTCTTCATCTCCACAGGTGTTATGAACCACACCTGTCACACCTGTGGAGATGAAGTGTGATGAACCTCTCTCTCTCTCTCTCTCTCTCTATATATATATATATATATATATATATATATATATATATATATATATATATAAAAGCATTTTATCTGTAAAGTTTACCTTTTCCCTTTAAGGGTGCGGGGTGCATGTAGTTCCATTTTTAAATTTTTTTTATTAACAATAAACTAAAACTGCTCAGTGTTTCATTGTACAAGTCCACAGTGAAATGCTGAGCTGTTTTTTTTTTTTTTTTACCTTTATAGGTTTTTTTTTCTTTTTTCTTTGTATGTTTTTCTTTTAATAAATTTTTTTTGTTTAATTTAGTTTGTTAATGTTAATTTTTTTTATTTGGTTATCAGATTTTTATGACACGGATCCCAAGTTTGATGGGTTAACCTGGTCTGACGAGTTAACCTGAATTTTTTTTTGCTTTTCTTCTTTTTAATTAATAACATATACTAAAACAGTTCAATGTTTCACTGTGTAGTCCACAGTGAAACGCTAAGCTGTTTTTTTCCATTTTTTTTCTGCTTTTTATGCCTTTATGGGTTTTTTTTTTTGCTTTTTTTCTTTGTGTTTTTTTTCTTTTAATGAATTTTTTTTGTTTAATTTAGTTTGTTAATGTTAATGTTTTTTTTTAGTTATCAGACTTTCATGACACGGATCCCGGGTTTGACGGGTTAACCTGGTTTGACGAGTTAACCCATAATTTTTTTTTTTTGCTTCTTTTCTTTTTAATTAATTTTTTTTCATTTAGTTTAGTTTTTTAATGTTAAATTTCTTTCTATTTAAATATCAGACTTTCATGACACGTATCCCGGGCTTGACGAGTTAACCCGTCAACTTGTTTTTCTATTTAGCTATCAAACTTTCATGACATGAATCCTAGGTTTGACGGGTTAACCTGGTTTGAAGGGTTAACCCAGTTTATTCAGATTCTTTTCTTTTTTTTCATTAGTTTTTTTCTTCTTGTTGGTTTTTTTTGTTTTTTTTAATTAATCTATTTAATTATCACACTTTTATGACACAATCTTGCAGCCAGACCCATATTCAAGGCTCTTGGGTCCAGTGTTGCAGTAAGACTCACTTAAACTTGAGTCATGTAAGTTTAATATTATTATTAATATTATAAATATTACTCTTGAGTCAAGTATTGCAGCTAAATCAAAGGCTCTTGGGCATATCTTTGCAAAAAAAACCTAACACTCTAAGATCTTAGCCTTTTTTGATATTTTTTATGGGCGTGTGCCTTTGTTTTTTTTTCTCTCTCTTTTTCTTTTTAAGCCTTTTACCATGGATTGCACAGTACAATCCACAGTGAAAAAGATGATTCCTTTAATTTTTTTTGTCTTTTTTAATTAATTTTTTTAATTTAGTTTTTTAATATTAATTTTTTTCTATTTAATTATCAAACTTTCATGACATGGATCCCAGGTTTGACGGGTTAACCTGGTTTATTCAGATTTTTTTTCTTTTTCTTCATTAGTTTTTTTCTTCCTGTAGGTTTTTTTCTCTTTACTTTTTTCTTTTTAATTAATCTTTTTTTAATTTATTTTATTAATAATAAATCTTTTTTCTATTTAGTTATCACACTTTCATAACACGAATTACAGGTTTGACAGGTTAACCTGATTTTGCGTGTTAACCTGGTTGATTCAGATTTTTTTTCTTTTTGCTCATTAGTTTTGTTCTTCCAATTTCATCTTTTAATATTGTATGCAGTCCACAGTGAAAAAGCTGAAGCCTTTAGTTTTTTTTTTTGCTTTTTTTATGTCTTTCACTGTGTACTACACAGTGCAGTCCATGGTGAAAAGGCTTATGCCTTTTTTTTTCTTTTTAATTAATTTTGTTTATTTAGTTTGTTGATATTAAATTTTTTTCTATTTAGTTATCAGACTTTCATGACACGGATCTCAGGTTTGACAGGTTAACCTAGTTAATTTAGATATTTTTTTCTTTTTCTTCATTAGTTTTTTTCTTCTTATAATTTTTTTTTCTTTTATTGTTTCTTTTTATTAAATATTTTTTTATTTAATTTTTTTCATCAATATTAAAAAAAAAAAATTATTTAGTTATCGATTGATGCTTTTAGTTTTTTTTTTTTTGCTGTTTTTATGCCTTTAACTGTGGACTGCACACTGGAGGGATCCATTGAACAAACTTGTAGTTTTGAACGAACTTATAGTTTAAATCCTATCAATCTGAAATATCCTATCAAGCTGAAATATACCTAGAAGGCCTAAGAAAGTTAATATGGTTGATCATCCAAAGTACTCATGTCTCATCAAATAGTCATCCATCTTGTCGAAAAATGCTTTGTCCTCAAGAACCTGATAATTCATATGGAGAATGAAAAGAAGATCCAACTTGAAAGAGGAAAAGAAACCATAAGTACAAATATGATAATGATTGTCTTTGAATCTTTCGACCCTATTCCTCTTCCATGTTTTCTTTGTAAAATGGAAGTTATCCTTGATGCTATTGATTCATCTAAACATTTATCATTAGGAACACTTTCTATTCAATTGAAAAGGTTCGCTTGATCTCCAAACCTCAAAGGTTCTACTTGAAAAGATTTGCTTAAATCTCCAATGTAAGAAGTGTCTTGGGATATGCAAAATCCTTGAATCCTATAAAATACATGAATTCAAAAGTTAGGATTCATAAAAAAAAAATTAAAAAAATAGATAAAATCCAAAGAGAAAGACTAAAAAAACAAAGAAAAAAAGGATATTCTTCGCATATAGCTCGAATCCTGAATTTTTTTAAAAATAATTATTCAATATTAAATAAATAAATAAAATAGGATAATAAAAATAATTTTTCTATGTTAAACTTCTTCTATATAATTTAAATCTCTAATTTTTATATATTTTTAGCATATTTAAATCTTGATTTCAATCATATTTATTAAAAAATTTGTAATGTTTAGTTATCATTGCAAGTTGAATTGCAAAACAATTTCACTTGGACCTCAGCTCCAAAACCGTTAAGAAAAAAATCCAATTTCAATTACATTGAAAAATGGTTGAAAATAGAAAAGCGTTGACATTAGTCCATATAACTTGACAGATCAAGAATTTAAAAATAAAATAATGAGCATAGTCTAACTCAATTTTTTTTTTAAAAGGCGATTAGTGTGTTGTTCTTATTTTTTTTTTTAATATGTTCAAATTAAAATTATTAAAATAAACTTTATTTTATTCAAGCTTGCTTTTATGATTTTTATAAGTTCTTGTCTATAAAACAAATATTTTAAAGACATTTTAATTAAAAATATTTTGTTTCAATAGAATTTAAATTATTTTCTTTTTTATAAAAAAACAATTTTATTGTCGTATAATTAAATAAAATAATTTTGAAAAGCTACTTACAACACAAGATTAAATATCTTAATATAATTTATCTCTTAACTTCTTGACTTGATTTTTAGTTAGCGTTAACAATTTATTTAATATATATATATATATATGGTTCTTGATTTATTTTATTAAATACAAATATCAAGTTTTTGATTTCCAATTAATTTATTTTTTTACACTAGAATGTTCATTGAAAACACTTAAAAGGTTTTTTTTTTTTAGAAAAAAAAACTCTTAATCCCGCAAGTAGAGAGTGACTGTTTGACCATTTAGAAAACAATTATATTATAGAATGTATAGCATGTATATCTCTGAATAGGAAATTAATGTAGGATTATTCCAATGTTGTAATCCCTACAGTTACTGCTGTATTCTACCCTACATATATAAATAGGAAAGGTTGGCCTAAGTCATTATGTTATTCTCAACTTGGTATCAGAGCCCTAAATAAACTAAAACACCTCTTCTCCTCTATGCAATGGATCCCTCTCAGCCGGCAGCCATCTCCTCCTCTGCAACAGCACCGGTTGTGCCTTCCTGCACTCCTGCCGCAGGACCACTTTCTTCTTCAGCTTCAGTTCTGCAGTGGCCACAACATACAGATGTTGGCCATGCTCTTCTCAACCAATTCAACCCCAATAATGCTCCTCTGCTGCCGGCCTCTTCTGCTGAAGCTACTGCAGCTTCTGCCATGGCAATTGTGTCCATCTCCCACACTCATCAGGTCATTTCTTTGAAATTGACAAACACCAATTATTTATATTGGCGAATACAGATGAAACCGTATCTCTTAGGCCAAGGAGTTTTCGGCTTTGTTGATGGTTCAAACTCCTGCCCCTCTCCACATATTCTTGCTGCCGATGGTGTCTCTCTTCAGGTATCTCAACTCTTTCTTCGTTGGAAACAAGACCAACTCATTCTAAGTGCCTTGCTCTCTTCGCTATCCATGAAAGTTCTTCATCTTATTGTTAATTGTCCAACCTCATGTTCTGTCTGGCACACACTTGAGCAAGCTCTAGCTTCTACATCCAATTCCTGTATTATGCAACTTCATGGCTCCCTTCAAGACCTTCGACAAGGTGATGATTCGGTAACTCAATTTCTGCAAAAAGCTAAGACTTTATTTGATGAGCTAACAGCTGCTGGTCGGTCTATTTCGCTAACTGATTTCAATCTATATGTGTTTCGTGGCCTTCGCGGAGAATTTAAGGACTTAGTGACAAGTCTTGTTACAAGGGCAGATCCTCTACCATATGCAGATTTGCTTAGTCATCTGCTAACTCATGAATTTATTCATAAATCCTCTCACTTGTCTATGGGATCTGCTGCCATTCCTGCACCATTGCTGCCCACGCCGAACATCCCACCTTCAGCACTCCTCTCTCACCGTCAGCCTTCTGCTCAATTTGGACGCAACAGGGGTCGTTCTTATGGCAGCTGGCGTCCTCAACAAAACCTTCATAGAGGTCCTCGAAATTCTGGCTCCAGGCCTGATTTTCGTAGCTTCTATAGCACTCCCAACAACGACAATAGACACAACAGCTGGCAGGGAAATTGGCAGCGCAACAGGGGATCCAATTCCCGCTGCCAGTTATGTCAAACCTTCGGACATACTGCTCCTCAGTGCTCCCAACTTCAGCAACGTGGCTATGGACAGCAACATAGTGCCAATCTGGCACTACATAATTCTGCAGGCACTACTGACTGGTTTCCGTACACCGGTGCAAATCAACATGTCACACCTGACCTTGCAACCTTGACTGCTTCAGAACCATATAATGGTAATGATAATTTGCAGGTTGGTGATGGTAAGGGACTTTCCATATCTCATATTGGCCATACAAAAATATATAACCCACATCGTTCGTTCATTTTATCTAATGTCCTACATGTTCCTGCAATTACGAAACCTCTGCTTTCTGTTCAGAAATTTTGTCTCGATAATAATGTTTATTTTGAGTTTCACCCTTTCACCCTTTTCTGTTTTATGTCAAGGATCTCAACACCAATGAAGTACTTCTCTCAGGACAGAGTAAAGATGGTCTCTATCCTTTGTCCAGGTTCAGGTCTTCTGTCTCATCAATTCCTCAAGCCTATTGGTCTCCCTGCATCTATGCTTCTGCTGATTTGTGGCATCGTCGCCTAGGTCATCCTACCTCTTGCATTTTTCAATTTTTAGTCTCGAAAAATAAGATTATTTGTAACAACAAACGTCTTAATTTTCAATGTCAAAGTTGTCCCTTAGGAAAATCATCGCGTTTGTCTTTAAGACCTACTGGTCACAAAACTTCTGCTCCGCTTGAATTAATTTTTAGTGATGTGTGGGGTCCTGCTCCCCTTTTTTCTTCGGATGGTTATCGTTATTTTGTTATATTTGTTGATGCGCACACAAAATATATATGGTATTATCCACTTGTTGCAAAATCTGATGTTTATTCTGTCTTCCATCAATTTCAAACTCTTGTCGAACGTCAGTTTTCTTTAAAAATAAAATCTGTTCAAACTGATTGGGGCGGTGAATATCGCAAACTCTCCACTTTCTTTCAGACTATTGGTATTCATCACCGTCTGATTTGTCCTCATACTCACGAACAAAATGGAACAGTAGAAAGACGTCATACGCATATTGTGGAAACCGGTCTTACTCTTCTAGGTCAATGTAAAGCTCCATTTCGCTTTTGGAATTATGCGTTTGACACTTTGGTTTATCTTATTAATCGTATGCCTACTCTTGTTCTTGATAATCGATCTCTTTTTGATTGTTTGTTTCAACGGTCTCCTGATTATACTTTTTTACGTACCTTTGGTTGTCTATGTTTTCCTTTTTTGCGTCCCTATAATAATCATAAATTGGATTTTCGGTCTTCTCCTTGTGTGTTTTTTGGCTACAGTTCCTCTCACCTTGGTTATCGATGTTTTGACATTGAATCTCATCGCATGTATATCTCCTGTCATGTCCGTTTTCATGAACATGTTTTTCCGTTTGATAAATCTGAACAGATTGCAAAGGTCTCCACTCAAACCCACACACCATCTCCTATTACCATCCTCCCAAATCTAACCCACTCCCCACTGTTCACCACCCAAAACACACCCCATCCCGCCTCTGCCTCTGCCTCTGCCCTACCCTCACCGCCGACCCAAACACCACAGCCTCCATCTTTCCCTTGCCGCTCACCACATGCATCTTTATTTCACCATACTGTTGCAGGTACATGTTGCAGCTCAGTGTTTCCTGCTCTCCACCACAAAGTCCTTGATAGTAGTGGGACATCCTCTGGTTCCTCCTCTGCTTCTTTTTATTCTGCCAGTAACCCGGTATCTGCAGACTCTACCTCTACTGTCAGCCCTCCACTTGCAGCAACTTCTTCCCTGGCTTCTTCCCCTGGTATAAATCTGGTGGTTGATCTCTCAGCTTATCCACTGCATCAGGACACCTCTGTGATACCTCCTTCTCCTGCATCACCACCGTTGCTCAGCCGGCACCCTATGGTCCTTAGATCACGGCAGCCCAAAACAGCAAATATGGTCTCCTCTGCTGCAGCTAATACAGCTGCCACCCAGGTATTGCTCTCTCCTTCCTCTGAACCTGTTGCCTTTTCTGATGCAGATAAATATGTTGCTTGGCATGATGCTATGTGTGATGAGATCAAGGCTTTACGATCCAATCACACTTGGTCCCTAGTGCCCTTTCATCCTTCGATGAATGTTGTGGGAAGCCGATGGGTATATCGCATCAAACATCGTGTTGATGGCAGCATTGACCATTATAAAGCCTATCTAGTTGCTAGAGGCTTTACTCAACAGGAAGGCATTGATTATTCTGAAACTTTCAGCCCAGTTATTAAACAGGCCACTGTCAGATTAGTCTTTTCAATTGCAGTTTCCTGAAATTGGAAGATTCATCAGCTTGATATTCATAATGCTTTTCTCAATGGTGTTCTTACTGAAGAGGTCTACATGAAACAACCTCCAGGTTTTGTTCACCCTACTCTTCCATCTCATGTGTGTAGACTGCACAAATCACTATATGGTTTAAAACAGGCACCAAGGGCATGGCACACTCGTCTGAGTGATTTTTTACTCTCTATTGGTTTCATTGCCTCCAAGGTTGACACCTCCCTGTTTATCTTATCTGATGGCACTAATATCTTTTATCTCCTCGTCTATGTTGATGATATTTTGCTTACAGGCAGCAACTCTGCCATGCTTCATCACCTAGTCCAGTTACTAAGTTCTAAATTCAAGCTTCGTGACTTAGGTGATGTTCACTACTTTCTCGGTATTGAAGTTCAGTCTACAGGTATGGGTCTGATGTTGCGCCAACACAAATATATTCTTGACATCCTCACTCAGCCTGGTATGACTACTTGCAAACCCGTTGATACTCCAGTTTCTCCTTCTAAACTTGTTATACAGCCGGATCATCCATTTTCTGATCCCACACGATTTCGTCAAATTGTGGGTGCTCTTCAGTATCTTACATTCACTCATCCAGATATCTGCTTTGCTGTTAACAGAGTCTGTCAGTACATGCATGCTCCTACAAATTCCCATTGGGTTGTTGTTAAACGCATACTCCGCTACCTCAAAGGAACGACATCCTATGGTTTTCATATCACTCGAGGTACCTCTTTTGCTCTTCATGGTTTTACAGATGCCGATTGGGCTGGGAGTATTGATGATCGCAAGTCTACGGGTGGCTATCTTGTTTTCTTTGGTCAGACACTGATTTCATGGAAATCCGGCAAGCAACGTACAGTTGCCCGCTCCTTCACTGAGGCTGAGTATAAAGCCTTAACAGATGGTACTGCTGAGGTCATCTGGCTTCAATATTTGTTAACAGATCTACAGGTTCCCTCCGTCTCTGCTCCTACTATTTGGTGTGATAATCTTGGTGCGACTTATCTCTCGGCGAATCCTATCTTTCATGCTCGTACTAAGCATGTTGAGGTAGATTATCATTTTGTCCATGACCGGGTTGTGAAGAAGGAAATTCAGATTCGCTTTATCCCCTCTCGAGAACAACTTGCTGATGTTTTCACCAAACCACTTTCCGCTGCATCCTTTACTGCTTTCAGGTTCAAGCTTCGGGTCGATCCTCCACCCTCAGCTTGAGGGGGCATATTATAGAATGTATAGCATGTATATCTCTGAATAGGAAATTAATGTAGGATTATTCCAATGTTGTAATCCCTACAGTTACTGTTGTATTCTGCCCTGCATATATAAATAGGAAAGGTTGGCTAAGGCCAACCTAAGTCATTCTGTTATTCTCAACTAATTACTATAAAATTGCTTTTCAATGTATCTATCTAACTTACAAAATGCATATTGTAGGTCTCAAATTTCTTTTTCTCAACACCATAAAAATACTATATCATATGTGATGTGATATTTTATTTTATTTTATTTTTATTTTTTTGTGAAAATCAGATCATGAGAGTTGATAAGGTAAGGTTGTCTTCATTCATCTTATTAAACTCATACGTTCTTAAAAAAGAAAAAGAAAAAAGTGGTCATATACATTCAAAAAGAAAAGAAAAGTGAAATATAAACCCATATGCGTGTATGTGAACAAGGTTGTCTTGATTCTTCTTATAAAACTCATACATTCTCAAAAACAAAAGAAAAAAAGTGGTCATATATATACTTTCAGAAAGAAAAGAAAAGAAAAGAAAAGAACAGAGAAGTGAATTATGCTAAGACCCACCATTGATGGGAAACATACACAATAAGATAGGGATAAAGTGTATAACAAGCTATTCTTAATTAGTTAGCTTCTGGCGTTCTGCATGCAATCCCTAACATACCAAGTTATAAGAGGATTAAGTAAATGTAAACCTTTTTAGTCCCTCCTACAAAAGAAAGTGCCATTAACACTTACATATATGAAAAAGTACATGGAAGTCTTGGATTAGGCAATTGCTTACAAGTTTCAGGCCGAGAACCGTAGATCTTTTACCATTAGAGGACAGTTTGATAAAAAATTTAGATAGATGAGACGGGTTTTAAAAACATTAGAAAAATAACATGGTTTAAACACAACCGTTATAAAATTTAAAATATAATGGCTAAGAAAGAAAAATAAAATAAGATATTGTGACATGAAAGAGAAAGATGGAAGAAAAACAAAGGAAAAAAAATGAGTCATCGGGAATACACTGGAACTCAATTCTCAACACACCCATTATTAGAAATAGTGATTGAACATTGAGAATAACAGTTATTTTAAAATTTATGTCGCATTCAAAATAATTAATATGTACAAAAATCAATCTAAAATTCTATGAAGATCTTATGGCCAAGAAACGAGATTCAAAATCTAATATCTAAGAAAGAAATAAGAGATAAGGTGATGTGGTATAAAAGAAAATGAGGGAAGGAAAAAGAAAAGAAACGAAAGAATGGGTCACCAAAGACACTGAAACTCTGTTTTTTACACTCTCTGTGTTGTTAGAAAGATCTCGACGAGACAATTATAACCACATCTTGAAAGAGCACCAAATGAAATCATAATTCGTTAAAAAATTTGTTTGAGTTTGATTTAGACTTAATTACGATTGCTTTTAGTAGTCTTCCAATGTGTAATTAGAATCTTCTCGTCGAGATTTTTTTAATGATACCTAGTATGTCAAAAACAGAATCCCACATCGAGATTTTTTTAATGATACCTAGTATGTCAAAAACAGAATCCCGGTATGTCTTCGATAATGTTTTTTTTTTCTCATTTCACTCTCCTATTACGTTATTTTTTATCTCATTTTTCTTGACCTATTTAGGTTAATTAATTTACAAATAATATACATTTTTAAACATGACTATATTAACAGCAACAGCACACTTCTGCAGCAGCAGCAGGAGACAACAGCTTCTGCACCACAAGATCCCTACTCTCGTCAGCAACCATTCTGAATTAACACCTCCAACGGCTACTATTCAGAATGGTAATTAACCATACATGGAAATCACAGAAATCAACAGCTACCTCAACCAACGGCTACTTCTCAAAGAAGGAAACTACAGTCATGGCAGATCTTTCATAGAAGGAAACTACAGCTACAGTCATGGCAGATCTTTCATAGAAGGAAACTACAGCTACCTCACTTAAGAAACAAATCAATATATATAAATAAGGAATATTGTATTCATAGAAAGAAATAAGTGATGAAGTTAATTACTACTCTATATATAAAGAGTATCCTGTACAAATTAGTTTTTAGTGCTCACGTTTGTATTCTTGACAGTAAATGCAGTAAACTCATATTCTTCATCTACTGCGTTCCCTTGTTCAGCTTTCTTCTCTCATACACCTTGAAATAGAACTTCTCTTCTAAGATCATCATTTAAGCCTTTATAAAATCTACGCAAAGTCATGGCTTCATTCTCTCTTATGACACATCCAATCATGTAATCATTAAACTGCGTTATATACTCATTGATAGACTTATTCTCTTGTCTTAGATTGTTCCATTGGTCTAAGAGTTTATTCCTATAAGACTGGGGTATGTACTTCTCCTGAAGTTTTTGTTTCATTTTGATCCAATTAGTTATAGGAGGTTTACCTCTCATCTCTAAACAATACTCAATATCTCTCCAATAAATTTTGGCTTCATCAATGAGTTTCATCTTAACAAATCTATCTTTTCTATTATCAGACAAGTTATGCCACTCAAAGAATCTATCCATATCACGAATCCATATATCAAATATCCAAGGGTCATGATGACCGTCAAAAGTGGGAGCTTCTATTTTGTTAGGACTCAAAACTCGCTCATCAAAGTCATCGTGTTTAGAGTAACCTAAATGATAGTCATATTGGTGTCGCTCAAAGTGAACTTGTTCATAATGATTATTCTTGTGATATTTATTGGTCTTTGAGTGCCTTATTCGAACACTTTCTTGGGGCTCAATTCTTTTCAACATGTTGATCACCTAAGTTTGCAGTTCCTTTTAAATGGTCGTAAGAGTATCACTAAAGGTTGAGTCTACAGTAAGTGTAAACTTAAGCTTGAACATTAGATGATCATGACACAAATGCATGCAATACTAACTTATAAATGTAATTGAGATCATAAATGGTTCTTGCATGTAAAATCACAATACAAAAATAAAGCTATTTTTTTTATCATTTTTTGTTCTTAAATGTGGAGATTAATCAAGAACAAATTACACTAATAAAATTATAAGCATGTAATACTAGATTCTTAAGTGTAAATGATTAATCAAACACGATGTCACAAACAAGAACTCATAATTATTAAATAGAATAAGATATTCGCTACCACTGATGAAAGAGGTTGATGAACAAAAACTAACAATTAAAAATGCTAGGTGAGATAATTTTTTTTATGATTTTGTTTTTTGGGAATTTTCTAGGCACAAAAGTAATATTAATAATAACCTTAAATGACAAGTGAAAAAACCAAAAGAAATAAACTTCAACAAATATGGGAGAGTGATTCACTAACTAGAGTGGGAGGAAACTGTAATTTGCTGGAGCTGACGTGGCAAACTGGATGAATTGACTGCTGACATGGCAGATGACGTGGCCAGTTTGCTTGCGTGACGGGTGACGTGGGTGATCATGTCTGGCATGGCAGCGGTGGCATGGCTGATGACGTGGCAGGGTTAATTAATTTTGCATCGAGCGTTTTCTTTGGTTTCCAGGTTTCCTTCATCTGGTTGCCTTCTGTAATTTATTGCCACTGCTGACGGTGACGATGCAAGAGAAGTGGATCAATGATTCTGCTTGGGATCGGCGATGCGAGGAAAGGGCTGTGGTGTCTGTGATGTTGCTGTTGGATTGCTTGGGATCGGCGATGCGAGGAAAGGGCTGTGGTGTTTGTGATGTTGCTGCTGTATGGGGGCCTGTTGATCTGTTGTTGCTGCTGAAGGCGAGGGCACTGTGGATGGTGGCAGATGAAGATCTGTTGCGTTGCCCTTGCTGCGGTGAATCACCAGTCGGTGCTGGATGTGGTGGGTTTGTGGGTGGCTGTGGCTTGTGGTTTGTGACGCTGGTTTGGTTGCTGAAGCCGAAGGTCTGCTGTGGAGGTGCCGCTGACCTGTGTTGGAGGTAGTAAATCGGCGTGGATCTGTGGGCTGATACAATGGTCTTCTCGGTGGTGGTGGGTCTGCTGCTGTGATTAGCTGAGGCGCCGCTGCTGATGGCTGTCGTTAATGATGAACATTGACAATTTTGATTTCGGTGGTTGTTTGTTGGTGGAGAAGATGAACAGTGTTTCCTTTTTTCTTCAATCAGAACAGTAGGACTTTTTTTTTAGATCAAACCGGATCTAGTGTTAAGCATAAACATGTAGACCGTTTAATTGTAAGAACAATTAAAAGCCATGCTCTGATACCAAATTTGATGCGGGACAATAAATAATAAGAATTAAAGTAAGAAAAGAAAGAAGCTTTTAAAAAAGAAGCTTAGAAGAGAAAGCAAAGAAAGAGAAGAAAGGGGATTGAAGATATGCAAAGTCTGCAATATTTTCATTAATCATCAAAATTGTCTATCATTTAGAAAAGTGGGATATAAATATTAAAACCCTAACTAGAACAAGCGTTTGGGCTTATGATCCCTAAATAAAATACCCAACAATAATTAAATCAAACCCAACAAATAAAACCAAATTAATAAACCTTAACTAAAAGTTCATATAAATTAAATCAAAAAACATAAGTTAAAGACCAATTTCTCAATGGTTTGGGCTATCTTTCATCGTCTATGATCATACATGTGCGTAAACAATATTTCCGGTTCGGTGTCCCCATCAATATTTCTTTGATGCACTAGATGTATATATCAAGCCCTTTTATTGGTGTCCAAATGTGTATTATTGTCAGGATGCATTACCAATAGTAATGTAATTATTTCATTATGTGGATCAATTATTTCTGTAGGTAGATTGCATGATATAAC
>Ga0325403_1003779_pt1 | contig 13916 bp, 10 predicted proteins | sample PopdelMetagenome_19_FD_205665 | JGI IMG/M metagenome (GOLD analysis project Ga0325403, IMG submission 205665) | Populus deltoides microbial communities from Bellville, Georgia, United States - Xylem-PdKOR-R4 | ecosystem: Host-associated > Plants > Phyllosphere > Stem > Wood/Secondary xylem...
TCATCCACTAACTTACAAGAACGAAATATTCTAAATTACTGAAATCCAAACAAATGGTTTGAATTTTACTAACATAACACCCATGTTTTAATAACTTAAGAGGAGCAAGATTAATTTAAAAAGAATACCTATAATTACAAAGGCATAAGGAATCAAAAAAGTTAAAAAATTGAAAAACAAACAAACAAATTACTCAGTTAATTGCAAATAACCCAAAGAGGAAAAAAAAAAAAACAATGATAATTAAGGGCACTTGAAAGCACGTACGATATGCATCTACCTAATATATAACAACCAAATAACAAAATTCCAAAGAGACTCTCCTTTATATTTCATGTAATCTAATAGTATAAGACAAGATACATAAACCACCTTAGCAACAAATCAAATACTTTTATTGTTAAATCAAAGGTTGTTTTCATAGCACGACATAAAGTATAATTAAGACACGGAAAAACAAAAGGCTAGCTCGATCAAGTTTGGTTAAACCAAATAAACAGGCAAGAGCTTGTCAACCACTAAAGTATAATAATGCACATTGAAGCTGGAAATTAATTATTATAAAAACTAATTGCTATTGTCACTCTTGTCTATGTACGACTTTGGCACTCCATGTTCATACAGTAAACAAATACAATTTAACAATTATCAAAATGTAAGAGTGCTGATCTTAATTATGACCGGCCTGTGATGGGTTTAAAATCGAATTGCATGCCTCTTTTGGTTTTAGATTTTGCTACGATGCATGCTAAAATGATGGCTAATCTTATTGGAGGTGTGAAAGACTTGTATTAATTTATTGGAAATTTTTTTAATCAATATGATTTAAATAAATTATAAGTGAATGAGAAATTAATTTAAAAAATTCTATGATTTTTCTACTAAAAAACCCTTGTTTTTTTATTTAATTATTGATTTATGGTGACTAATTAAATATTGATAATGATGAGAAGTAATTTTTCAACCTTTTAACTTTCAAAATTCATTAGAAAATGGAGGTGAAGAAACAATTTTTAACTTGGATTTTTCGTATATTTTCACACCTTTTCTCACATTTTTTTTAGTGTTTTCATTTTCTTTTATGCTTTGTTTTTTCTCTTAAATGTAGAGCTTAGATTTATACTATGCTAAGAAATATTTGAGTCATTTTACTTTGGTTTAAAAAACTTAGTTTGGAAGTGCATCTAAACCAAGGTGTTGTTGTTGAAATTTTAGAAGACATATTGCAAATATCATTGTTTCATAAATGAGGAGTAATAAAACTTTAAGTATAAATGATTCATCATTGATAACAACAAAAGTAGTTTCATTACTTTAAAGTGCTTCAACAAGTAAATATCATTTTTGTTTTAATTTAAGCATAATTAATTTTATTATTAGCATGCATGCTAGAAATTTAATTTTATATTAATTGCAAGTTTCAATATATGCTTAGTATGCCTACTAGTATTTTTTTTATTATATTTGCGTTGAAAACATGCTTGTCTTGAGTTTTATTTTTGCATATTTATATATTTAGACATATACACCCTAGGCTTTCCTTGAATATTTTTTTTATGTTTTGTATGCTCTTATTATGATAAACTAAATATCTTTTCTCATTAGTCTAATATAATACAACATATTTTGAATACATTATTAAGGCTTTATTGTTGTTGTTTTATGTAAATATATCAGACTTTGTTTAGTTTATCATGTGAAAAAAATAATATAGATTGTAAAGATTATTGTTAAAGAGGACTTTAAAGATTTAATTTATAATTTAACTTCCTTTTTAATTTTTTATATTCTTACTTATAGATTTATAACAATACTATATGTTTTAGACCTTGTTTATTTTTGCGTTTTAAAAACGCTTTTAAAAATATTTAAATATTTTTTTCTTTGCTTCAAATTATTATTTTTTAGTGTTTTTAAATCATTTTGATGTGTTTATATCAAAAATAAATTATTTTTTAATAAAATATTATTTCAATGTATTTCCAAGTGAAAAACATTTTGAAAAACAACCGTTACCACAATACCAAATATGTTCTTAATCTATAACCTTATGGTTTGTTTATAACTTTATGCTTTTTTTTCTTTGTTTAATTTTATAAGATTGTTTTATATCTTTGTTTTAAAATTATAGTTTATCTTATAAAATTGTAATGCATGTAATTTATTTGAACTAGGCTTTTATAGACCATGTTTATATCTTTGTTTAGTATATACATGTTGTGGCAAACATGTTGGTATAATCATGCTTTATTTTTTTCTTTCTTGTTTAATCATATAGTTTCTACGTAATGCATGTTTAATTTGAAATAAAATAAACAAAAATATTTAATTTTTATTTTTCATAATTTAACTTTTTTTTATTTATCAAGTTGCTTTATTACAAGTTTTATTTATTATATTACTTGCTTATTTTGGATCTTAAATATTTATTTATAAATATTATTGACTATTGTTTTTATAATTTATATAATTTTTAAAACCCATAAGTTGATTTTTCCAACCAATATTACTTTGACAGGTACTCCTTCGACAGTGAGGGTTGCACTATCACCTTTTGTGGTGCATAGTGAGAAACCTGAGAATTTCAATGGATTAGAATTTAAATAATGATATCATAAAATATTGATTTATGTGTCCACCTCGAACTTGGTTAAGTTCTTGTAGGAAAAAGTGCTAATGTTCTCAAATAATGATTTCGATCTTGTTATTATAGTAGCTTTGGACATATGAAATCAAGATGATTTCATCCATAAAAATTACATCTTGAATAAATTAAATAATACTCAATACAATATGTGTAGTTCAATTAAGAGTGCAAAGGCACCTTGGATAAAAAGTTCAATGTTGAAGTTGCCGTTATGAAAAGATTTATAGTCGACAAATTTCTAAATCTTCAGGAATTGCATCTAGCTATTTGGTTGGTTTTGTTCACGTATAAGTTATTGTTCACATATATGAAAATTTAGTGTGATGAATAGATACGATTTAATAAGTTAGATTTAAAGAGATTGAGTTTTAAACGGGATCATTTATGACCCCTCCAATCTTTCTTAAAAACTTATTTAGCGATAACATTATTCACACGACACTATTTTTGTATATGTTACACTTTGTAAGTCAAATAGTGATAGTTAAACTAATCATAGTGAACAAAATAAGGCTCAACAAAGTAACCCAAGAAAATAAATGAATTTTTAAAGCCAATATCAACGAGTTTGATTACCTTGTTAATGAAGTATTGGAAATAAACATGTTTATTGTTTCCAAAGTCAAGTTGATTAAAAATTTTGAGCAGTGATGGGTTGACATTGGTGCAACAATACATGTATACACCATGAAAAAAATGTTTTTCTTGCAAAGAAGTTGATGGAGAAAACTTATACATGAAGTACTCGTCAACCTTCAAGATACTAAGTGTTGGAAAAGTCATACTAAAGATGACCTCAAGAAAGCTTTTCACCTTTAACAATAGGGGCGTTTAGAAAAATCAACTCATCTTTAATATTTGCATTATATGACCTGATATGACCCATCAAAGTTTGAATAATGTTGATATTACGGATGATAGTGGGTCAAAAATGTTTAATAAATAAGTATCACAGATCGGGTGTGGGCTGAGATTTTTAAAACCTTTTCAACCCGACCTAACCCGTATAATCCAATGTCAGTAACCCTAGTCTTTGTTATAAATAATATTTTTCTTTCTTTTAATTTTTTTTCCTTTGATGGTCACCTCTCTTCTCTTAATCTCTTTCCTTTCAATTATTTCCTTCAAACTTTATGTTTTTAATTACTTATCAATTTTTGTTATTTCTTACCTCTAGAATCAATTCTCTTTTGCAACCTGATATTTTTTTAGGATCATTAAAAAATAATGAAATTAATATGCCCAACCCATGGATATTTCTGATATCCATAAAATTTTTAGCTCAACCTGATATATCCAACTTGCTTGGCTAAAAAAATAGAATGGGTCGAGTTTATATTTTGTAAAATATCAAAAATAGTTTTAAGATGATTTTTTAGAGTGAAAGGAGCATTTCTATGGTGATCTCTTTAAAATAAATATAATGACTATTATAATAATAATGATAATAATAATGATAATAAGATTGTCTCTTTTTTTTTTATTTACTTAAGTCTTGTGGTGTATAACATGACAAGTTAGGTTATGTGAATTATAATTTCATGCAAAGGTTTATAAACCCTGAATATTACCAATAATGATTTTTGAGAAAAATCACAAGTATGAAATTTTTATAGAATCAAAATTCTAAAAAACAAAAATCAAACAATTAAAAGAAGTAATGCTCCTTTAGACATAATTCACTCAAATATTGATGATTTAAATTTTATGCAAATAAGAGGTGAAAAAATATTATATTGGTTTTATAAAGGATTGCACAAGGTATTATTATACCTATTTGCTTAGGAACAAAGATGAAGCTTTTGAAATGTTTAAATATTACAAAAATAAAGTTGAAAATCAATTTAACAAGAAGATAAAGGTAATAAGAAGTGATAAAGGTGAAAAATATGAAACACCTTTTGATGAATTTTGTTTCTAATGGTACTATCAACCAAACTACTACTCCTTATTCACAATAATAAAATAATGTTGCAGAATATAAGTACCAAACATTAAAAGAAATGATAAATATCATGTTAATAAATTTAGCAGCACCTTAGAATTTATAGAGGGTGGCAGTTTTAATTGTCAATTACATACTTAATAAAGCACCCTATAAAAAGTGAAAAAAAAAACACCATATAAATTGTGAAAAAGGTAGAGGATCTTTCTATAAATACCTCAAAGTGTGGTGGTGTCTTGTAAGGGTAGCAATACCTGATCCTAAAAGGGCCAAGATATGATCTAAAACTATAGATTGTGTGTTTATTATATATATATATATATATATATAAAATATAATATAATATAATATAATAGTAGTGCATATTGATTACTTTTATATAAGTCAAGTATTGAGGATAATCATTCTAATACTATTATGAAATAAAGAAATGCTATATTATTTGAATATATGTTTCCATGGAAGAAAGTACGAGAAAATTGTTCACTTAAGAAAGCGATTGAGGCTAGCTCAAGTGATTATCATCAATTAAAAGATGATGAAGTTGAGCTTAAAAGAAGTAAAATGATAAAAAACAACCAAAACATTTGGTTTTAATTTTTTAACATACTTGTTAGGAAATAAACCTCAAACATACTTTTTAAGAAATGTCTTATCCGAAATCTTTCGATTGGAATGAGACCATCAATAATAAAATTGAATCCATTATGAATAATCATATATATAAACTAGTGGATCTTCCTCTCAAAATTAAACCATTAGACCATAAGTGGATCTTTAAAAGAAAAATGAAAGATGATGGCTCTATTAATAAATATAAAACTAGACCTGTTGTTAAAGGTTTTAGACAACAAGAAGGTGTGAACTATTTTGACACATATTTATATGTATCAATAATAACTTCCATACAAACATTAATAGCCATTGTAACTGTTAATAAGCTTGAAATGCATTAAATAGATGTAAAAATAACTTTCTTAAATGGTGACCTTGATGAAAAGGTTTACATGGAAAAATTTGAAACCAGCACCTAAATAATGTTATGAAAAGTTTAACAAGGTTACTTTGTTAAATGAGTTTAAAATCAATCAAGTTGATAAATGTGTTTATGTGAATAACACAGATAAAGGTTATTTCATTATATGTCTTTATATAAATGATATGCTAATTTTAGGCAATAATGATCACATTATCAAATCTACTAAAAAAATATTAACTAACAAGTTTGACATGAAAGACTTAGGTGTTACAGATGTCATACTAGAAATACAAATTTCTAGGACATATGATGGATTGGAATTATCTCAATCTCATTATATTGGGAAAATTCTCAACAAGATTTCTAAAGGTAATAATAGCATTGTCAAAACACCAATTGATATAAGTTTATATTTATCCAATAATAGAGTTAGGAGAATAAATCAATTGGAATATTATTAAATAATTGAAAGTCTAATGTACATTATGAACTGTACAAGGCCTGATATTGCTTACTCGATAGGTAAATTGAGTAGATTTATAAGAAATACAAGTATGGATCATTGAGATGAAATTAAAATGGTACTCAGATATTTGAGGCACATCATGAATTATGAGTTATACTATACTATTTACCTAATGATATTAGATGGGTATAATGATGTTAATTGGATATCTGATACTAAGAATTTGAAATCCATGAGTGGATATGCCTCTATACTTGGTGGAGCAACTATATCATGAAAATCCTCCAAACAAAGTTGTATTACTAAATCCATGATGAAATAAAAGTTAATTGCTCTTGATAAAGTTGTAGAGGAAGCTGAATGGATTCAGAATTTTTTAAAAGGTATTCCATATTGACCAAAATTAGTGTCAAATCTTTATGTCCATTGCGATAGTCAATCAATAATTGAAGGGTACAAAGTAATATGTATAATGATAAGTCTAGACCTATATGTCATAAATATAATATCGTTAAACACTTGCTCTCGAATATAATTACTTTCATTAACTATGTCAAGTTAAAGGAAAATATTACAGATCCATTAACTAAAGGTTTGTCAAGAGAGCTTAAGTATAATTCACTGAGAAGAATGAGCTTAAAGCCTTTAAAAGATAAAAAAGTGTAATGATGATAACTATACCGTTCATTGAAGATCCCAAAATCTAAGTTCCTATGAAAAACTAAGTCATATAACATTCTTGATAACACTAGAAAATTATTACTTGTTTTTTCTTATAATGAAATAAGTGTTAATTGTAGTGCGATAAATGGTAAATTGAGCTCAGAATGATTTTTATATTTTGGTATACAAAATGAAGTATAGCATAATATTTTAATGAAGTATCACTTACATGAGTAAAAAATATGGTCTTTTATTTGAGAATTTTAATAAAGACTGAATTCTCTAAATCATTTATGAATCCAAAAGTTGTTTAGAGCCAAAATTAACACAACAGTAAGAACCATAACCAAATAAAATTTCTAGATAAAAAACTATATGAGTACTATTATCTTAATTTATATAAAAGATTGAATAGTTCAAGATATCACGTTTAATATTTTGTTGAGTAAATCCAATAGTATTTTATTAAGAAAGATTCAAAGCCAAAAGTTATTTATCCTGATGTAGTAATCTACCAAATCAGTATCTCTTAACAAATCTTCAATTCGTTTTCAAACTGATAAGACAATTTCCATTTATATGGAGGATTGTCAAAATTTATTTAATTAATATGATTTAAGCAAATTATAGATGAATGAGAAATTAATCTCAAATAACCCTTAGTTTTTCTATATTTAATTATTGATTCATGGTGGTTAATCAAATATTGATAATGATAGGAATTGATTCTTATTAATTCTTTAGCTTTTTAACTTTTAAAATCCACTATAAAAGAGGGAGAAGAAAGAGTTTTTAACTTGAATTTTTTAGATTTTTCACACACTTTCTCACCTCGTTTTTAATGTTTTCATCCTCTTTTATGCTTTGTTTTTTCCTTCTAAATCTAGAGCTGGGGTTTATATTTTGTTGAGACATATCCGGGTCCTTTTATTTTAGTTCAAAGACTTTAGTTTGGAAGTACATCTAAACCAATATGGTGTTATTGGAATCTTGGGAGGTATATTGCAAATATTCAAGTTGCACAAGTGATGAGCAATAAAACCTTAAAAATAAAGGATTCATCCATGATAACAATAAAATATTCATTACTATAAAGTGCTTTAACAAATAAGTATCATTTTTGTTTTAATTTAAACATAGTTAATTTTATTATTAGTATGCATACTAGAATTTTTTATTTTATATCAATTGTAAGTTTTAATATATGCTTAGTAAACATGCTAGTGTTGTTTTATTATATTTGTGTTGAATCTTAAGTTTTATTTTTTTTTATGTTAATAGATTTAGACATGCTTACATTTTAGGATTTCCTTAAATAATTCTTTTATATTTTGTATGCTCTCTTGTTATGAGAAATTAAACATTTTTACTCATTGATCTAATATAATACAATATATTTTGAATTCAGTACTTATCCGACTTTATGAGAACTTGGTGAAGTTTGTGAATTTGAGTCTTTTATGATGTTACATATTTTAATATCAACTTTGAATAAAAAAAATATAGATTTTGTGAGAAAAATAATAAATTGCTTAGTTGTTGTTAGTTTCCCTATATGCTAAAATAATGTGCATTTATTTAAATTTAATGAATGTAACCAAATATGAAAAAATAAAAATAAAAGATCCTCATCTAGTGAAGAAATTATTTAAATGCATTTATGATTGTGACAACTATTTTTAGGTAATTAATGCAATTAAATTTAAGCAATTGTATGACCAAAGACATCTTTAATTTAATTAAACACTAGTTCATCTTTCAGTGCTTTTAGGTGGGTGATTCGTGTTGTTTTTATTATTTTAGAAAAAAATTTACTTCTTAAAATGTAACAAATAATAATCATTTCTAAAGAAAACAAAATATTTTTCAAAATTTTTGTAACAATATTTCATAAAATTTTGATAAATTCCCATTATATTGATCATGTAGTACACAATCTTTCAGTTGTTGATATTTTCATTTTTTTTTGTTACTTTATTAAATTTAAATTTATTAATTTATATTTTTATATGTCTTTTATTTTTGAAATTTTATTATACTGGCCAGACACATTATATTCTTGTTGGATTTATTGAGTTTAAACTTAATATTTTATTTTGTTAATAATATTGAAAATAAAAGTAATTTACGTGAACCTATCACATACACCGAGTAATCCTAATTACCAATCCATACATCTCTTTAATATTTAATTGATATGAATTTCAATTAGAATTGTTTCTGATTTATTATTATAATAACAATAATAATAATAATTATAGTTTCACTAATTTTGTAGGATTTGATTAAATGAATTGTAGTTGAAATTGTTAACATTAAGATCAAACTTTAAGTTGCAATTAGTTAGCCTCTTTTGTTTTCTACAATTAATTTATTTTTGAAGCTTTTATTAACTAGACTTGATTAAATTACTAGTCAATAAATAAGGGCAAAATCTCTTGTATTTATTGATAATTGTTGGCGATGGTCCTCCAAAACAAAATAAATAGCTCTATCCTAATTTGCCAAGCTTTAAACAAAAAATAAAAATACAAAATTAATACTAATATAACAGGAAATGATAAGTAGAAAAGCTAAATTCCTAAACATGAACAATTTGGGCGGACTTGGATATTAAAATGGCCTCCAAATAGCATTTAGAGTAAATTATATTTTTGGGTTGTTGAAATTTAAGTAAATTGACCACTTGAATTAAAAGTTATGGCATGCCAAAATAACAATGTGTGTTTGTCCTTTCAAACTATATTATTAGATTTATGTCTATTGACATGGTCTATAAACTTTTAAGTTAGTCTTCTCACATTAATCATCCTACTTCTCATTTAATAAATCAAGTTTCTTCATCTCTGATTATATGATAACTATATTAGAAAGGAAATAAAAACAAATAATCTTTTCACAATTAAACTTGAAGATGTTAAAATGTGATTCATTAGGAGGGACTAAAATGTAAGTAAAATATCTCTAGTTCATCGGGATAAGATATCTTTGATTCATTAGGATAAAATATCACTGACTCATTAGAGTAAAATATGAAGCCTAAGGTTCTTCGGGGCCTAAAATATGAAAATATCGGGATAATCTTTTCAATATTCATTAGCATGGGCTCAGTGTCTGGCTAAGTCTATAGATGGTGGGTCTGACACCTCACCAGACCCTCATATGTCTAGGCTTAGCGCTTGGTTAAGCTTATAGATGGCGAGTATGACATTTTGTCAGACTCATGTATGTCTAAGCTCAGCATTTGGCTGGGCTAAAAAATAGTATGTTTCGTAGCTCACTAGACCCATATATGTCTAAGCTCAGTGTTTGGTTGGCCCCGAAAATAATGAGTTTAACAACTTTCCAAACCCATATATGTATAGGTTTAGTATTGGTTAAGGTTAATACACTGTCTTTGGTAACTCTTTTAGAAAAGAGGGTCCAAGCAAAAGAAAAAAAATGTTAATCTATCAGCAGCCCCCTAAATCATTGTGTTGTAAGCACTAAATTTGAAAGTCTTAGTTAGCAGCAGATGAGAACCTTTTTACCTTCTTTATAAGATTTTGTGTGTTCCATATAAGACTATTAGGATTTTCAAGTCTTGGTGGCCTGTCTTTTCTGAGAGGAGGTGTCCATTGAAAAAAAAAAACAACGGTTGACTTTCAATGCAGTAATTGAGTTGATTTTTTTAGATATGTAATGACATGAAAGGTTTGTCATTTGATGGTGGGAATGAAAAGAATTTTTTTATAATCTTAGTCATTCTTGCTTGTGACTTTTGTTTTGTTTTCACTTTCTGTGATTTTTGAAAATCTGCTCTTGCGACAAGACCTAAAATCATCTCTGATTTAAACCAATTCAGATATTTCCTTTATCATAACCTTTAATCCCTGTCTTTCTTTTAAACAGAACAAATATACCTTAGAAGCATCAGATCCGTTTCTAAAAAGAGAGGTGATCATGTTCCTGATAAGAAGTTTAGGTTTCAACTAAAGTCTAAAAGAAACAACAGGGGACAACGGTATATTAGATTGGGTCCCAGGACAAGAAGAGGTGCTATATTGGCATCCCCATGTGATAGGGAGCTGAGAAAATCTTCTTGCATGAGTTCTTCTCTTGTCCATGTTAAAGATATTTAAGAGAGAGGATCTTCAGATATCCTTCTCATGCTCTTGTTAGAGATACTCAGGAGAGAGAGGTTTCCTTAGACTCTTTAGAACGACATCCCCAGCAGCATAAGAGTACGTGGCTCAAATGCCTAACCCTGTTGAACATATCGACAAACAAACCCTAGGCTCTACCCAGAGTTATTTTGAAATTACTATTACTATTTGTATGTATGTAATGGGGTATTCCTTCCCTCTTCAGGGTTCACGAGGGAAGTGTTTAGCTACTATTAGTTGGGTCTAAGCCAGCTGCATCCTAATAGATGGACAATTTTGTTCTCTTTTTAAAAGTTTTATAGGATCGTCAGGCTCAAACCTACAATTAATGTCTTTAAAAATTGCTACCAATTAGTTGTTGTCACCAATGGTGGTAATGACATGAGTTGTTTTTTTACCTTCACCAACAAAAATAACATTACCATGAAGAACATGTTGTTTGGGAAGTGAACGCATGTTAAGAAGTGGAGGGGAAGATGACTGGTTGTAAGATTTTATGGGACAGTCAATCCCAGAGAGGGGATGCGACTAATCTAGGGTCGTTTCTATTATTGGAAGGTTCCTCTCTATGAAGTAAGCAACAAGCCTCATCTCAGCTCAAATGAGGAGAAAAATTTTGTTGTGCTAACCTCGACTTTAACTGAATATGAAGTCAATAAGATGGCCAAAGGATATTAACAAGTTGTCTTGCAAAGTACGCTGATTTCCTTCTTTTTTCTCTCTATATTTTGTATTTGTTTCTAAACTTCTTTCGTTTTGTTTTTGCAGGGCTAATAGCTGAAGGAAAAGGAGAAACTTCAGCAAAGCATGTAAAATAGAGTTTACCTCAAGGGTCTTTATCTTTCATGGTTGGTGGAGACAGAGGGGTGATGAGGGACTCCCCCATCATTGTAGGTGAACTCTCTGCTTTTGAAGTTTATGTTTCTGATGAGATAATGGTGGGGGCTATAACCCCAACAAAAGTTAGGGGCAGTGATATTCCCCCAGCCAGGGAAAAAACAAATCTAACTTCCCCCGTAGTGATTATGGGTGTTGTCGTTTTTTTAAAAGGAGAAGGGTCTTTACCCCGGTGGAAACCCATGTTCCAGCCCTATTTATAGAGGCTCTTGCGATGATGTTTCCTCAGCCTCAGCCTCCTATCTTATCGGTTATAAAAGCAGCAGTTGGGCCTTCTACTAGGGCTGGTATGGAGGAGTTCGAGGATGTTTTTACCTATTTAACTCTTGATCGCACTCCTTTTAATTTTCCAATCCTGACAGATGAGGAGAGGTAACTCATGGAAGCTGTTATTGGTGGAATATCAGGCCTTGATGAGACTACCCTCAAGGTGGTGAGAATGCTGGAGAGGATCCTCACTATCCCGTTAGACATCTCTGCAATGCCTAATAAAGCTCCTACCATCATTTAATTTTAATTGATAAATGGCTTTTAATGTAAGAAATTCCTTTGTTTTTTTTTGTTTGATTTTATGATTACCACTTTTAACATTTACCCCTGACAGACTTTCATGATGTACACCCACTCTCAGAGGCATTTGGTAGCCGAAAGAAGGCATGTGAGGAAGGCTACAGACGAAAACATGGCAAATCAAGTTGCCTTCAAATGACTACATGAGGGTAAAAATGTTAATTATAGAGTCCAATTTACGGAGCCTTAAGATGACTTATTCCACGTTGAAAGACCAAACACATGGCCTTGCCCTTGAGCTAAGCTCTAGTGAAAAATCATTCCAGGCTGCCTATAACCAAGTGTTTCACCTAAGACACGAACTCCTTGAAGCGATGGCCTCCCAAACTAGTCTATGAATTGAGCTTACCGCTGTGCGGGTTAAGCTTGTTATTGCTAGGGAAGAAGCCCAACATTTCCAAGCTATGTTGGAAGCTTTGAAGGACTTTTTTAAGGAGTTCCAAGAATTTTTTGGAGGGTCAGCAACTTTGATCAAGATAGTGGGAGACAAGAAATTTCTTGTCATGTTAAACTTGTATTTCTTCAACATCTTGAGAGGAATTCAGGTGGATTTTAGTGTTTCCTTCCATCTTGTCCCAGTTTCTGACTTTACAAACGTGTTCCTAGTCAAAGTCGTCGCTGCCCAATGTGGGGAGTATCTAGTTAAGGAGCCTGGGGTAGATTATTAAACCCTTATGTGTGTGTATGCGTGTGTGTTTTGTTTTCCCCTGTCCATTGAGATTGATTGTTGTAACATACTTCATTTAATAGAAATTCTCTTTTATAGAATTCACTTATATAAATGTTAATTTGCATGAATCTAGAGTTCTTGTGTAGAGATTTTATTTGGGTTCAATGTCTATACTCAGCTAAACATTCCTAGGTCCAACATTCATACTTAGTTCAACATTTCTAGGTCCAACACTTATACTTAATTAAATATTTACGGGTCTAACACCCATACTTAGGTAAACATTCCTTATTTTTTAGCTTTGAATTTTTCTAACCTTAACCATGTTTAAGAGGGTTCTGCCTCCTTCTTGGAACTGAGAAGATATTCTTTTGTAAGTGTCCCTTTATCAGTCTGGATGTATCTGTAGTTAATTATTAAGAATTGTTAACATACAGACGAAGCAAGTGTGCTAACAATTACAGAAAAGTTTGTAATATATCTCGTTGTGATTGTGCTTTGATAATCTATCTTTGATGGTGATTAGAGATGTCAATAACCTGGCTTTTAAAAGAACACAATGATTTTTTTTATCAATTCCCACAAACAGTGTCAATTGATATGCTCCTGAAAAATCTAAATAGCTTGGGGACAATGTTTATATCTTGGATAATCGGTTAATCTCTTGATTCTGATAGGCTGATCTATTCTCTCTAGTTAAGGAGGTTGGTAGCTGGTGTCTAATACTTGCAAAAGGTCTTCTTTGATGAATGTAGAGACTCTTCGATACTTAAGTAAATATCTTATTGAGAGGAAATGCAATCATATTTTAGAGATAGACTCTGATAATAAATATGTCATAGAGAATTGAGATTCTTCCTTTTCTTTGAAGGATTTCCCTGTATTTATAACTCATAAGTCTCTTTATAAGAGAGAAGATGCTAAAATATAAGCA
>Ga0325403_1003781_pt1 | contig 13909 bp, 4 predicted proteins | sample PopdelMetagenome_19_FD_205665 | JGI IMG/M metagenome (GOLD analysis project Ga0325403, IMG submission 205665) | Populus deltoides microbial communities from Bellville, Georgia, United States - Xylem-PdKOR-R4 | ecosystem: Host-associated > Plants > Phyllosphere > Stem > Wood/Secondary xylem...
ATCATTACTCCATAAATCCAGAATGTAGCGAGGAAAAATCCATTAATTCTATGGAAAGATTTTTTTAAGATTTCATCAGATAGTTTGCATGGATGCTCTCGCACAACTAGCTAGAAGTGTTGTCGATGGGTTTCGTCTTCAAGCAGTCGCTGTACCACAGCCATGTCATGAATTATTGCCTCTTGAATGGCTCAGTGCAAATTACTACGCATTCAAGTGGAAAATAATTGTATTGACGAGCTTCATTTTTTTACCAAAATCATATATATATTCAGTTTCTGACTTCAAGCTGTGTAGCCTGTAATTAAGGGTTATATATAATATACAAATCTGATCCTAATTATTATGGAGTTACGTACGTAGTTCCAGCCAAGCCCCATTTATTTCGATCACATGGATCAGGAAGTCCCCACATCAATATTTCAGAAAATCGAGAGCTGCTGCGTTATGGTGCTAAGAGTTTATTTGTGAGTTGAGGTAGTTTTTGTTATATCAGTTAAAAAAAAAAAAAAGTAAGTTTTAAAAAAATATAGTTATGTGTGGTTAGTTGAATTTAGATATGAGTTTGGTAAAAATTGTGGTTGAGATTTATGTGTAGTAAAAAACATTATAGTGTTTGTAAGTATGGTTGTGGTTGCTTTTTAAAGTGTTTTTTTACTTGGAAATACGTCAAAATATATATTTTTATTTTTTTAAAAATTATTTTTGATATCAGTGCATCAAAATGATCTGAAAACACAAAAAAATATTAATTTGAAGTAAAGAAAAAATAAAAACAATTTAAATTTTTTCAAAAACGTTTTTGAAACGCAAAAATGAACAGGGTTTTACAAAACTCAGTTAAAAAACATGTAAAAACTGTTTCATGTTCAAACTCAATTTTTTAGTAGATCTCACAATACAAAACACAATTTGGTTTGTTACCAAATATTTTGGTGTGTTTGTTGCACCGTAAACACAAAATCAGTTGCAAAACAAATGTGCGGCCCTGTTTATTTCTGCATTTTAAAAGTGCTTTTAAAAAAGTTTGAAATTTTTTTATTTTTTTCTATGCTTCAAGTTAATATTTTTTTATATTTTTAGATTATTTTGATATACTGATTTCAAAAATAATTTTTTAAAAATAAAAAAAATATTATTTTAATATATTTTTAAATAAAAAAATATTTTTTTAAAAAAATTACAACTATTCTTCCTATCCTATCAGTCACTGTGTCGCGTGGGAGAGTCAAAAAAACAATAAATGGGATGCTAGTCGCTGTCCTTATTGACTATTGACTGTGACATGTGGGAGAGTCAAAAACAGTAAATAAACATGTCAAGTGTAATAGAATTATTTGGTTGGAGTCTCTACCGCATAATTTGGAGTCTCTGATTGTTAAGAGGATTGTTTTCCGTGTATTTGCTATTAAGTGTTCTTAACAAAAACAATAAATTAACATGTAAATGTATTTATATTAAAAATATTATAATTTATATTCTAAATATTATTATTTTTATTATAATTCAACATCTTTATATAAAAAATATAATTATTTTTATTATAATTTCAATTATTAATATCAAAAATATTATTATTTGTGCTATAAATATTATTATTTTTATTATAATTCTTTTAGGAGCTCTGGTGTAGTATTCATTGGCAATGGGTACAGCATTTAGACCCAATTTTATTGGGTCTGCCGTCAGGATCCCGTGCTCTTAGTCCTACATCAAGACTCATTTCACTTGGATCCTGGATTTGAAGCCAAGTCTCTTGGTTCTGTGTAAGACCCAATCCTCTTGAGTTCTATGTCAAAACTCAAGAACCTTGGGTCTTTTTTAATATAATTATTTGTGTTATAAATAATATTATTTTTCTTATAATTTAAGGTATTTATATAAAAAATATTATAATTTATGTTCTAAATATTATTATTTTTATTATAATTCAAACTATTCATATAAAAAATATGATAATTTGTGTTCTAAATATTATGATTTTCATTATAATTAATATTATTAATATTAAAAATACCGTTATTTTTATTATAAATAACATGCACATGGGTTCAGCAAACCCCCTAGGAATTGGAGACCCATGCGGTTGAGTCTGCAGACCCTGCTGAGAAGAAAAATGAAAAATAATATTAATTATTGTTGTTGTTGTTGTTAATAGTTAATAATGTTTTTTAAAAAACTTTGGCCGGACAGGTTTAGTATTATTATTAATATGATAAATACTAATATTTGTTTTCTAAATATTATTATCTTTATTATAATTAAAAGTATTAATATTAAGAATATTACTATTGTGGTATAAATATTATGATTTTTATTATAATTAATATTATGAATATTAAAAATATCGTTATTTTTATTATAAATATTATAATCTTGATTATAATTAATATTATTCATTTAATAATTAATAAATTTATAGAAAATATTATAAATGTTGAAAAACAAAAAACAAATTTGATTTGTAGTGTAAAATTAAGAATTAATATTAATATTATTATTATTGTTATCATAATTAGTAATTTTTTAAAAAAAGTTATTTTGCCATCAAAGAAAAACCATAATTTTTTTTGAAAAAAAATATAAGAACATGAACAGATAAGTTAAATATTATTATTATATTATAAATATTATTAAATTCATTAATATTATTAAATTTACAATAAATATTATTACTATAAAAAAAATATTGAATTGATTTTAAGGGTAAAATCAATTGTAATTGTAATTGTTATTATTATTATTATTATTATTATTCTTAACTGGAGTCTAACATCTCCTTCCAAACCTAAAAAACTCGGGACTCGAAAGGTGCACCTGACCCAAGTTGCTTGAGAGGGACAGAAGCGTAGATCCAAATCCCTTGCGTCTTGCAACACCACCTGACCCAAGACACTTGGGTCAGGCTTTTGGACCCAAGGCAAGTGGGACTAATGTCTTAACTCAAGTCTAATGGGTCCAGCGTTGCAGCCAGACCCACCGTTACCGGATCTGTCATTTAAGATAGGTTCAAAGCTCTTGAGTTAAGTGTTGCAGACAGATCCACTTAAACATGGATAAGTCTAATATTATTATTAATATTAAAAATATTATTCTTTGTATTATAAATATTGGAGTGTCCGGGGAACGTTGTCTTTACTGTTTGTAAGTAAAAAATTATGGTTGGGCGTTGGGTCCTACTGCTATTAGGACCCAATGACGTTAGGTCCTGTTGCCAGGAGGACCCCATGATGTTAGGTCCTGTTAAACCCATCAACGTTGGATCCTACGCCTAGCAGCACCCATCAAACAGGATTGCGTTCTGCCCCTAGCAATAACAGTAATAACAACAACAATAACGACAATAATAAAATATTTATCCAAAGAATTAATATTATATTATACGACAAATATTAAATTAAAAGGGATCAAGATTTTACAATATAATAACTTTTTTTTCATTCTCAATTAAAAAATATATTGGCCGGTTATTGAGAAGTAATTCAATCTTTTCACAAGGTTTACTAGTTATTATTAGATTAATCAAGAATAATTTTATCTTTTTGCCTTTTTAAATAACAATAAAATTATTAAACTACCATTAAAAGCCAAAATTCTTTAATTTGCATCCATGAGTTTTTTTTGTCTTTTCATCTTAGTTTTTTAGTTATAATCAAATTGAATGAGAAACAACTTAATATTTTAATAAATATAAAATATTATTTAAAAAACAATTGGCATGTAGGTTGCTGTTTTGCTATTCGAACGGCACGTGACAGGGCTTTTAGGGATCAAACAGTGGCTTTCAGGGTGATATTCGAATCGTCTTAACAACCTCTTCATCCTAGGCGACATGTGTGGCTTGCTGATCTTTGATTTAGTGTCAGTGGTATTTTTGTTTTTTTTTTCATTACCTTTTTTTCTTTATCTTCAATTAATGCTCCTAACACTCCAAGTTTTCAAAACAACCCTTCAATTTTTTTCCTGATTTAGTTGATGTTTTTTTAATTACTATTTTTTATTTGAAATAATTTATAAAATTAGATTTTCTTTAATTTTATCATTCTTCAATTTTTTTTCATTTGTCAGATTTTGTCCATATTCGTTTTTTTTGTTATTTGTTTTATTGGAGATCATTTTTAAAATTGAATATTTTTTAACGATTTCATCCTCTTTCAGTTTTTTCTCCTATAAGATTTGATCCTCATTATTTTTTTTTATTTGGTAAATTTTTTAAATTGATATATTTTTTTTCATCCTTCAATATTAAATTGATTGGGAATTGATTTATTGATTGAGTTTGGGTCTAGATTTTCTTTCTTCTCCTTTTTCAGTATTTTATTGACAACTCATTTTTTATATTTGATTATTGCCCTTTTTTTATTCACTTTTGTAGCTGATTTTTTTTAATCATATTATTAAATTAATTAAAATTATTAAAATCAATCAATTCAAATCATATTATTAAATCAATTCAATGATCTAGGTCTTAAATTTTTCTTAATTTTTTAAAAACACTAGCATCGCTTTACCATTCTTTTTTTATATTAAAATTTTTTTTGACCTAACCCGTGATATAACACAAGCCACCTTTCTAGTAGTAAATTAAAAGAATATCTTGTTTTACTTTTTTTTTTTTATTATTATTGCTCAACATACGATGCAGATGAGTGGCCTTTTTTTTTTGTTCATGGTTTGTTATTTGTTTTGGCCCTTATATTGTTTTTTTTTAATTCAATTCTTTCACATTATATTTGGATGAATTAAAGGTTGATAATTCCTTTGGGATCATATGATTCATCATTCTATTTGTGTCCAAATACAACTCACTTTTGAATTGATGCTTTGATTTGTAAAATTAGATTTGATTTTATTAATTGAAAATTTTAAAATAATAGGGATGAAATTTAACACAAAAACAAAGACCCAACCCTATTTTCTTCTTCTTTTTTTATTGTTCATAGGGCGCCGAAAAGTACACTTTAATCCCTATATTTCTTACCCTCTTCATTTTCTCCTTTTTTTGTTTGGTTTCTCAATCCTAAATTTTATTTTTTTAACACTTCAATCCTTTAAATTTAAAAAGAGAGAGAAGGTTAAAAAAAAAAAATATTAGATGAGAGAGAATGTTGTTGGTTGGACCAAAATGGTTGGTTTTTTTCTATGGAATTCTCTTGATAAAATGAGTGTTATTGAGGTTTTTTTTAATCTAATTTCATTAGAAAAGTGGATATTTTATTTAATGTTTTGATTTTAAATCAATTTACAGGTACTCCTGTCTCCGTTTGATGGCCTTAATTTCTCCGGCTTCTTTCTCCGATTTTGGGCAGCCTTATTTTTTCAGCCCATTCGAGCTTGGAGGGCAGGCCGTTCGAACCCTATTTTTCTTGAACCACCATCAGAATTGTTTGAGAATTATTAATGTGTTAAAGGGACATTCGGCATTAAAAGTGGGCCTTATCCCGTGAAGCACCTCATGAGAGTTAATTGAGAAATTGGTACAGGCTAAATTTGTTTCCTATTTTAAAAATATTTAAAAAATAATATTTTTTTATTTTAACTTTTTTTAAATCGTTTCCATGTATCAATGTTAAAAATAATATTTCAATATATTTTAAAAAAATTATTTTAAAAAATAACAATAAGAAACAAGTTTTTAATTTTATTGCCTGGACTCATTTATATTTTCTATCATAGGATATTTTTGTTTTCTCATTTATACCCCATTCTTTTACAGAATTCTCTCCTTATTTATGACAAAGCAATGATTTATAAATACCTTTATTTTTTATTAGACTGGTTATGAATATATAAATAGGTTAAAACAAAAAACTAAAATTATAAAATATAATAATATAAACCAAAATTAATATAATCAAGGTAAAACATACTTTATTTCTGTAAAAAAAAAAAAAAGAACTTGAACCAAATTGATCATGTTCTTTACAGTCACCATACAGCATGATATGATTATATCGACACCCTACAACCACAAACTCTCGCCAATCAAATGGACAGCAGCAGTAAATCATGATTTTGAGTATTTTTGAAAATATGATATACATTTTATTTTCAATTAAGTTTAGTATAATTTTTTATTCCATATAGTCCAGGGCTATTTTCAATTGACCAATTAAGAATTCTCAGTTATATTAATACTAACAAGTGCGTAAAAATGTAATCATCAGTTCTCTCACGAGGCCACAATTACTACGAGCAAACATATAAATTTAATGACGAAGAACATATTTTTGTTATGGTACCTTTCCATACTTTGTATCTAGCGTATGTACTTTAATTAATTTTCTCTTCAACATTGTTCATCCACTGCACTACGAACTTCAATAGTAATCTATAATGTTTTATTTTTATTAGTTTGGTCCTTTAGTTTTGTTGTCATTTTGATCCTTTAATTTTTTTTCTAACAATTTATTCCTATAAAGTTGTGTTTATTTAAAATTGAGCTTGGTGGTTTGTTTTGTTTGCGTGGAATATAGGATCTTAAAAAGAAACCATCACTCGGTAGATGTTCGGTTTGAAATTTTTTTTATTTGAAGCAACTAGAGCTATGGGGACCAAATTTGAGCAATTGATAAATATTCAATCTCTTTTTCTTTGAAGAATTAGAGACTGAACTGCAAGGTTATGGGAAAGACCAACCCTATATTTTTTGGTAATTAAGTTTTTTTCAATTTAATTTTTTTAAATCAAGTTTATTTGGGATTGAACTTAATAGTTTTTTTTGGTCGGCTAGAAATTATGATTTTGATATGTTCAGGAAATATTCGAACATATATTAAATGCTTAATTTTACAAAATAAAATTTAATTTTATTAATTTAAAAGAATGCAGAGTTAACAATTGAAATGGAAGATGAAGTGAAAGAGGCCCAGGAATTTCTCTGTGGGCGGAAGTGTCCCAAATCATAAAGATAATCCAACCACTCAACAAAAGACCCAGCCCACGAAATTAAAATAAAACTAAAAGTTTCCCTGCTGAAAGAAAAGGGTAATTGAATTTAAATAATAATAATAATAATAATAATAATAAAAAAAAGAGAGAGGCTAAGCAGTATTAAGGCAACTTCTGCATTTTTTTTTTTTGGTTTGATAGAGATTTATGGAGACATGCACAAGTAAGGAGTTATTAATAAAAAAGCTTCGTTTGATCATTTTCCATGCAAGGCGCAGCGCACGGTGACGGTGGTGCACGATTGTCTTTGTCTCCTTGAGTTATCAATCATAATCGCAATCATTAAGAAAAGGTTGACAGACACATTGGCGGTCTCAAAAATGAAAGATGAAAGCCAGTCCAAAGATTTTTTTTTTTTTTGAATTTCGACCTTTCAATTTGAGATATTTGTAGTCATTCACTCTTGGGTTATTATTTTAATTAATTCAATGTGTGTGTATATATATATATATATATGTAAATTATTTTTAATATTAAAAAAATATATAGAGTATAGAAAATATTTTAAGTGTTTTGGGTCTAACAATCATGCCTTAATCTAACATGCTGCAACAATTTTTAAAATGAAAAATGAAAAAAACAATGCCCCATGCTCGTCTAACCATATACAATGTAGTTCACATTACAAACACTCTATGTTTATAGTGTGGTTTTTTTTTTATAAAAAATATTAAAACTATCATTGAAGTATCCTAAATAATGTTTTATAAAAAATAATTTAAACTACTCTTAAAGTATCCTAAACAAAAATGCTTCTCTAACCATCTACAATGTGGTTCACATTACAAACACTTTATATTTATAGTGTGGTCTTTTTTTTATTTTTTTATAAAAAAATTAAAACTATCATTGAAGTATCCTAAATAATGTTTTATAAAAAACAATTTAAACTACCCTTGAAGTATCCTAAACAGAAATGCTAAATAATGTTTTTAATAAATTTTTTCTATTTTTTATATAAAAAATTAAAATACTCTTGGACTATCCTAAACAGAAATCTTAATTATTATTATTATTATTTTTTTCTTTTCTATAAAAAAATATTTAAATTACTTTTGAAGTATCACAAACAAAAATGCTAATGTTTTTTTATAATTTGTTTTATTTTTTCTATAAAAAAATATTAAAACTATCCTTGAAGTATCATAAATAATTTTTTTATAAATATTTTCTATTTTTTATTAAAAAAACATTTAAACTACCATTAAAGTATCCTAAACAAAAATCATAATTATTTTATTATTTTTTATAAGAAAATATTTAAACTACACTTGAAGTATCATAAATAGAAATGCTAATTGATTTTTGTTTTTAAGTTTTTATATTTTTTCTATAAAAAATTATTAAAACTACCCTTAAAGTATTATAAATAATTGTTTTATAATTGTTTTCTATTTTTTATATAAAAAACATTTAAATTACTCTTGGAGTATCCTAAATAAATTTTTTTTATAAAGTTTTTCTATTTTTTGTTAAAAAACATTTAAACTACCCTTGAGGTATCATAAACAAAAATGCTAATTAATGATTTTTATATTTTTTTAATTTTTTCTATAAAAAACATTAAAACTACCATTGAAGTATCCTAAATAATGTTTTATATAAATGTTTTCTATTTTTTTTATAAAAAAACATTTAAACTACTTTTGAAGTATTCTAAATAGAAATGTTAATTAATTGTTTTTATAATTTTTTTTATTTTTTTAAATATTTAAACTACACTTGAAATATTTTCTCGAGATATCATAAGTTAAAGTTCCGGATGACCATAACTTCTTCAAATCATTAATCAACAATTGAAGAAAAACATCTATATCCCAACCCAGACTATTAGGATCGGGTATGACCCCGATCGAGAGTCACAAAATTTTTTTTTGTTTTACATGAAACTACTCAATTTATAATTTTTCGCCCAGAGGTTTTACAACAATAGATAAAAATATAAACTTCAACCTCATACACATCCCTGGTGGTAAGTTGTAAACTGTGAGTATCACCGAGCAACAAGAATAAGAAGCAACAGATGACCCTAATGAATTGAATCCGTCTATACATAACTCAAAGCGTACGTCCTTTAATTCTATTGAAAACTGATGCATCATATTAAAATGTTTTCAGGCTTCATGTAATAGCTTACAAAATTCAATAGATTTAGGATATACTGCTTATTCGTAATAAGTAAGAGATGAGGTGATTTTTTTTATTACATTCAATTGATGCATTACATGATACCATCTATCATTTCAATAATCAAACATCATTAAGTGATTCGGTATGTCATACACACACACACACATGCATGCATGATAGTACTACAAAAGAAAGGACACATGTCTATCGTGTTTATACCCAGCATAATTTACAACCACAACTTTGAATGTCAACATCATAAAGTTTTTACACAATACAAGTCATCTATTCGTACTATTACATAGTTTATTACAAAATACTTATTAAAAAATTACTAAATGCCATGGTTATAAGATGTCAAACTCAATGTAAGTGTATAAGCACTTCTTATAAAATATTTGGACAATAGATATATTATTGTAATTGTGTTAACATTTAAATAGATAGATTCTCATTAATAACTTCTTATTAAATCTATTCTTAATATTTTACTTCACATCTTCGTACGACCTTATGCCACATCATTTTATTTAAACTATATTCAACATCAATTGATAATATGTATTATGGTTTAGTAATCCTTGGGGGTCTAACATCCTTCCAAGTAAAACTGTTCTCTCCTCACTATAATCACTTTGTACATGGTTCTTTAAATATTAATTCCAATTGTAATTGACACACTAGTATTCTTTACTTCAATGTATAAATAAGTACTTTCAAATGTGAATATTATTAGCCAATGTTAATCTTATCTTCTATTCTTGGTTATCCAACATGTATACCATTAGTTGAAGTTAATCTTATTATTCATTCTCGGTTATTCTACATGGATACCATTAGCCAAAGTTAATCTCATCATTCATTTCCAGTTCTCCAACGTGAATACTATTAGCCAAAAATAATCTCATCATTCATTGCAATTCATGAATAATTTAAACAATTGAATTCAGGTAGCAACATTATGCAAGAATACTTCAAAAATTTAATAAAATTAGATGAACCTACCTGCTCCTCCTTTAGTATGTCCTCGCCCAGTCGAAGATTCAATGTTGGTTGCACTTCCTGACACACAATGACCATTACTTGGTATATTTTTATCTAGGCATCATCAAAGATCATTTTCACAAACATATATATGCACACACATATATTTATACAAACATCTCATGTGTTTGTGCATTTGTATAGCAATAATGTTATAATAAGACATTCATTCCCAAATTTAATGAAGGTCATCTACAGAAATTAAGTCATTATAACACTGAAAATCATTAACAAAAACTAAGTCACTTTGACACTAAAAATCGTCAGTGAAAACTGAGTTGTTTTAACATTGAAAATCACCAACGAAAACTAAGTCATTCTGACACTGAAAATCATCAACGAAAACTGAGTCACTCTGACACTGAAAATCATAAACAAAAACTGAGTCACTCTGACACTAAAAATCATAAACGAAAAATGAGTCATTACAATATTTATTTTCCCAAGTTCATACATAAAGTCAAAAGCAAGTTTTCTTCCTAAAGATTATACCTCAATCTAGTTATGGACATAAACCACAACACAATTCACCTCCAAGAGTTTATGAAGCAAGGATAACATGTAATGTCTTCATTCCATTATAATTACACTCAATCATCAAACATTGTAAGGAGGATCTATTAATTACTATTATCTTCATGAAGATTTTTCTTTTCTATTTTCTTCTAAGATAAACGAAGTCCAAGTCACTTCCATACCGAGCATACTTTGTGTTCTTCATATGATATCATCAAATTCTCATCTATTATAGCATGACATAAGGTGTTCTATGCATTTCAATTTACAAAGTTTTACCAAACATGTTCAAGACTCATATTCATTTCCACAATCTCATCAAGTTCATTACAATGTTGTCAAGTAATATACAATTAAGTTCAAACATGCACATTTTCAAGGATTTTCCTACCTAAGCTTTTATGGGGCCAAAACATGGGGCATTGATATCAAGTGTTCATTTTATCATTCTCAATCATATCATTCCAAATAATAAAACACAATCTAATAACTATTTTCACATTATATATGAGTTCAATTTCTACCCATTTAGTTTGTTTCTCTAAGGATGTTCATCATACAAAGATTTCCTCTTGACCAAAACACAATATTTTCCTTCCTTCTAGTTTACTCACGTAAATTATTACTTTTATTATAAACATTTTTATGTTATCATGCATTAATCATATTTCAATTCTCCAAGTTCATAATCAAACATTCTACAGCTCATGATGCAAAATAAGGGTATTACATTTGTTAAAATTCTATTTCAGCCAAAGCATTTGATCCTAAGTGCTTATCAAGATCACAATGAACACATTGTATCATACTAATCTATCCTCCTTTCATCTATTCAATAAGCCAGTCTTAGCTAGGGTTTCTTCTTTAATATGCATCAATTTTTTTTATTATAGAATCTGAAATTATACTGTTCTCATCTTAATTTTCCAATTTCTTCATTTAATTTTTTGCAATCAAGGGTGCAAGAACTTTAGGTCACCTCATTTGGGGTTTCCTTCTCATTTTGCCTCGTAATCTCAAAACAACAAATATAAAAGTAGGGTTAGCCTTACCACATGATCTTAGATAGAATTTGAGCCATGTTTTGGTGGTTTTTTTTTTCTTTCCTCTCGGTTTTCTTCCCTTCCTCTTTTCAATGTTTTCGGTGTCTCTTTAAAGCCAGGAGTGGACATACATGTCATAGAAGGGACAATGCCCTCTTAATTGTTTTTCAAAAATTAATATTAGTTTATGAGTTTACTTTATTTCTACCTTTTTTAGACATGTTTTATGCTTCATGTTTTTTTAAACTTGTCCACCAATATCCGACATATTCGCTATAATATAACATCTTCTTCTTGTTTTTATTTTTTTGGTATTCTGCATGCAAAATTATTATTTAAATGTACCATTTTCTGACATGATTTTCAATATGAAAATATCAAAGGTAATCGTATTTTCTGTAATTAATTAATTTGTACCTACCACCTCTTTATCTCTGGATCCGCTCTGCAGCTTATCGTAAAGCAACAAATCATTTGAGATGTTAGTATCCGTCTAAGGGAATCAATGGATAGCAAGTCATAGCCTGTTTTTGCGCATTAACCTATATTTTTTAATCAAAAATAATTTCAGATAATCTTAATATGTTAATATAAAAATAAAATTATTTGAAAAAAATTATTTTAAAATATTTTTAATTGCAAAATATTTTAAAAAACACATTACACCATAATTAAAACCCAATCAATCTTTCTCACACACACACACACACACACACACACACACACATATCTTGAAACCCATTTAAAATAAATAAATAAAGAATCTAGAAAGTAGAAAGATATATATACATGGAGACAAATTATTGTACGTGCATGTAGGGACATGAACTTTATGTATCTTAATTTGGCCATACAGGGGAATTAAAGCGCCTAAAAAACAGGTCGAAAAACAACTGAATTAAATTTGAAACCATAATGTGCAGTAGTTGTTGAACTACCAAGCGTATTTAACGTAAGCAATAAGCACAATGTCTGAGCATATTTAACATAGCTAGCATCTCATCAATCTTGACTGAAGCTCATATATATGAACACTGGGCAATGGAATTTTCAAACCCTAAAAGCACATTTAACCTTAAACTTCTAAACTACATATGTTTTTTTTCCTGGCCCTTCCTTCCTTTAAAAGGATGGGGAACTAAAAAAATAAAAATAAAAATAAAAATAAAAAATTAATGTCGTCCATAGGGTTTTGGGTCCACTGTTTCCATATTTATGCCTCCATTTATGCAATCAATTAATTCCACCGCCACTTCTTGTTATTAATTCTGTATCGTAGCTGGAATTTACTCAATCTTTTTTCTTTTCTGAAAACAATTTGAGAAAAAAAATGTTGAAAAATGTCATCTCTCAAAAAAAGCCGATGCTAATTCAATAAGATCTTGTTTGTTTTAGCATTTTAAAAATGTTTTTTTTTAAAATTAAATTATTTTATATTTTTTTTCCTTACTTCAATTTATTTTTTATATTTTTAAATTATTGAGAAAAAAAAGTTTATTCACTCTATCTCACTAAAGAAAAATGTTATTTCTCAAAAAACTGATGTTAATTCAATAAGATACTGCTTGTTTTAGCATTTTGAAAGCGTTTTTTAAATTAAATTATTTTATATTTTTTATATTTTTATTTTTTTTATTTTTAAATTATTTTAATATATTGATATTAAAAATAAATTTTAAAAAATAAAAAAATATTTCAACATATTTTTAAACAATAATACTTCAAAAATCAGCTGAAACAACTTTAAATTACAGACAGAATTTATAAGCCGTTAAGGTAGATAGTGAGGGTAGACTCATAGCCCTTACTGGTCAAAACGAAGATTTATTATTGAACAGAGTACAAAATGGAAGAACAAGAGGAGAAGGATTCGAGCACTTTACAAAATTCATCAGCACCAGAAAAATGGAGGCTGCAATTATTGCCGTAAAACCTGGTCGTCGCCGTCCATATTCAAGGAATGAAAACACTCGCAATTTCTAACCCAAAAATAATAAGAAAATATTATCCATAATGTTGAGACAGCTGCTCATGACTGCAAGCTAATTTAGGTTGGTAAAGTAAAGAAAGACTTTATTCTATTTTATGCATAGGTCGGAATTTTTAATAACTTTTATTTTGCCGAAAATTCTGTAAAAAATAACTACTGAAATATTTTCTATTAAATATTATCAATAAAATATTTTTTATTAATAATTTCATTGTTATTTATGAATTTTCTAGCA
>Ga0325403_1003783_pt1 | contig 13909 bp, 9 predicted proteins | sample PopdelMetagenome_19_FD_205665 | JGI IMG/M metagenome (GOLD analysis project Ga0325403, IMG submission 205665) | Populus deltoides microbial communities from Bellville, Georgia, United States - Xylem-PdKOR-R4 | ecosystem: Host-associated > Plants > Phyllosphere > Stem > Wood/Secondary xylem...
AAAAAAAAAAACAATTAAGTGGATTACTTTTGAATGCATAAATAAAATCAATAATAAGTATACTGCAATTTTCATGCAAAATGTTGATGGTGGCAAAGTGATAACATTTGCTGTGATTATTTCCCCGATGATCGAGTATCTTCGTGGGCCTTTTTGATCAAGTGCATTTTAATCATGTGAGGGAAAAACCAAAACCCGAGCCTAAGCTCGATGTTCTTTGTACCAAAAACCATAGCCTAAGAAGGAAAATCTAGAAGAAAAAGAGAGTAGTCGTGATCAATATATGCTTCCAAAGAAGTATGGAGGCATAATGATTTATTCAATACTTAATTAATTAAATTAGGTCCTATGAGTTCAGATAAGTTCCACTTAATTCAGTTCCTACTCATATTTCATTGTGGATTCTTATAAGTTATATTAACTAGTTTTATTTGTTAAGATTTATTTCGCTTCACAAGCTTTCACATATGCCATGTGTCGATGAATATTCCAACGATAAATTAAAGATCTATTTTGCAAAATAGAATTTTAGGTATCTATTTTTATTTTGGAATTAAAAAATTTCATTTGGTCTCTAAACTTTTGAGTTATGTATTTTTTAGTCCTTGTTATTTAATAATTTTATATTTTAATCTTAAACTTTATTTTTTTCACATGTCAATCTCTAGTGTTGAGAGTGAAGATAAAGTTACTAGAAAATACCATGGAGAGAGAGTGATTGGATGACCACATTCTGGTCACCATAAAACTGATTTTGATCTCTATGGATTCACTTTATTAATTACTAAATTAACAGCTAATGGACCTAACACTATTGTTATTTCATGTTTTTATCTCATTCTTTCTTCCAACTTTATATACAACTAGCTATGAGACTTTTGCTTCGCTACGGGTAGGATAAAATTTTTTTTAAGAAAAAATATTTAGTCGACACAAACATGTTTTCAAGACAGGTTCGAAATCAAATAATAAAAACAAAAAAATAAAGAAAATAAGAAAAAAAAACAATGTTAGCCCGTGTTAACCCATCAAGCCCGTGACCCGAGTTATTTGACCAAAAACAATAAACTTGAAAAAACCTTGAAGTTCAATTCTCAACAAATCAAATGTTGAAAGATGAAATTAAAAAAAAATCTAACATACAAAAGGATAAAAAATAGCAATTATAAGAAAAAAAGACATGAGTTGCTCAATTAAACCCGCCAAACATACATGTCAAGTTATGTGATTGAGATAACCTGACAGAAAGACAAATGCAGAAAATCATGAAACCTGATTTTGTTTTAAAACCAATATTGAATTATGAGATGGAAAAAAATAAGTAAAAAAAAACTGATGCCGACCCTTGTTGGCTTATAAAACTCGTGCCCTGGACTTTTTGATCGGAAGCAACAAATATGAAAAAATCACGAAAGCCAGTTCTTAACAAATCAAATATTCAAGGATGAAATTTTTTAAAAAATCAAAAAAGACAAAAGGATCCCAAAGAAAAAAAGAGAAAAAAAAGGTGCGGGCCTACCTGGGTTAACTTTCCAAACTTACTAGCCATGTCATGAGATCAAGATAATCTTGTAAAAAAAAATAAAATAAAGAAAACCATGAAGCCTATTTAAAAAAAAAAATCAATGTCGAGTAATGAGATCGAAAAAAAAATTAAGTCTATAAAAAAAATGATGGGAACCCGTGTTAGCTCATAAAACTCGTGACCTGAGACATTTGATTATAAGTATCAAACTTGGAAAAATCATGAAGCCCGAACCTTAAATTAAAACAAATGTCAAATGATAAAATTAAAAAAAACACATTCAATCACAAAAAAGAACTAAAACATAAAATAATAGTCAAAAGAATGACAATCAACCTTAAAAAAATGAGAGGGTGGATAATTTTGGATTGAAGAAATAAATTAAAAAGAAAAATTAATTTTACAAAATAATTAAAAGAAGAAACCACCCAAAAACACAAAAAAATGAAATGTCTTTTTTATTTAATATCGAGAATATATTTTATGTATAAGTTCATAGTTCTGTATATTAAAAGAAATAAAATAATTTTTTTGATGTTTTAGAAATACAGACAAATTTCTAATGGGTAATCATAAAATAGTAATGACACCTTTTGACTGGTTCTTGTATTTTTTTTCAAAGCATGATAAAAATGCAATTTTTTATGTAAAAATAAAAATAAAATATGCTTGAAAATTTGAGAATGTGGCCATATGCAAGAAAAAAATATTTATTTATTTATTATTTTAGGCTTTGTTTAGGGAAAAAACTCAATTCTCCTTGAAATAAAATTACTAAAATAGGTCTATGAGTATGAGGTGTTTGCCAAACATATCCTTAAGTCAGATTTTTTTTTTTAAAAAAAAGAACATGACAAACCAAATAGTCTTAAACCCTTGACCCAATTTTGACCTGACCAGGTTAACTTGAAATTTTTTGTTCACTCATAAACCGAACCAAAAATCCTAATTTGACTAAAAAACAATCCAAAAACAAAACTAAAATAAAAAAAAACAGATTAAACACCATAACTAAAAATTATCGAACAAAACAGATTAAACATAAAAAAAAATAAAGGACAGAAAGAACACCAAAACCCAAACCCCAGCAACGTGAAACTCAAAATAGACTAAACACGGTTAAAACAAAGGCACATACATGTTGGAAATCATGCAAGGATAAATAATCTAGCATCCATTCACTTCAATTATCACTTAAACACCATGATTTTGTCAATATAAGTTTCCGTTCAAAACCAAAATTCTAGGATTAAAATCTATCAAAACTTATTATTGATGCAAATAAACTCTAGATTATTTATTAATCAAGCATAAAAAAGAGTTATGTGCAAAGAAATGGATTAAAATTGGTTCAAATAAAAGGTCCAAGACAATGTTCTTCCTAAGAACACGAAGAACATGCCCAAACCCAACCCAATAACATGAAATCCAAATTAGACCATATACGGTCAAACAAAAGACACCTACATGTTGGAAATCATGAAGGATCAATAATTTAACATCCATTCACCTTAATTATCAAAGAATAAATATGATTTTTTCAAAATGAGTTTTGGTTCAAAACCAAAATTCTAGGATTAAATTCCATCAAAAACTTGTTTTTGATACAAATAAATCATAGATTATCAACTAATCAAGTTGCCCGAGGGGTTTAGTGCAAAGAAATGGATCAAAATCGGTACGAATCATGGGCTAAGAAATTATTCTTTTCAAGAATACAAAGAACATGCCCAGAAACTCAACAAAAACCTAGCTACTGCCCAGCACTGCCAAGCCTTATAAATGAGTATTTTTTGGCTTTAAACATGCTTTATTTATCCCAATACATCACACCACCATACATAAACATGTTTGAATATAAAAAACTAACAAATAAAATAAAATCAAACATCAAAATCATGCATGAGGTAACAAATCTAAAAACTACCAACTTAAAATAGAAAAAAATATTCATGTAATATGGATTCAAAATTGAATTTTCTAAACTCATTTTGGTCATGAACAGTCCTAGCATAACTAGGAAGAACACCCTTCTTGAGTTGGTTGGACCGGGGGAAAGAGGACAAAATGCTACTCAATTGCTATGCTATGATATGTATGAGGGAAGTGAGCTGCTGGTGCTTCCACATGAGGTTATACAAATGTTCCCTCCCCATTCTTGGATCTTAAAGTTGCTCAAGAAGATTGGTAAATTGAGACTTCATTCTTCATAGACTTTAACTCGTTCTGATAATGTGATTTCAGATTAGTTCTCTCCTCCTTCACCATTCTTTTTCTTAGTCAGGTGTAATAGACTTTACATGGGGGATCTATGTTTAACAACCTGTAATGTATGTGACAATTTATGAGCAAATACATGTTTAAATGTGTCACACGTATATGACGTTGAGGCAATCATCCTTTCGGGTCAGGATCTCTTCGGTGATGGGGGAAAGAATAAAAAATTCTTATTTCTTATTAGTAAAAAAAGGGATGAAGTCTTCACTTAATATTTTGATCACTAGAAACTCTAATTAATCTCAGAGTCTGAATAAAATGACTGGTTGTGTATAAGAAGGACGTATCACCCCTAGTACACTTTACCTAAGTTAAACTGCATTGTTTGTTTGTCTGATATAAACTAAGGTATTGTTGTGTTTTTTAACCATTGGTCTGTTCAATGTTTAAGAGAAGTTCTCATCGGTAAGGAGGCTTTTTTCTTATCAGGTTAATTAAAACATAACCATTCTAGAGTTAAAATATATTTTTGAATTTTTTTATTTTTTAATATCATGAATACATCTTACTTATATGTTTGTAATCCTTGATATTGACACAAACAAAATAATTTTTTGGATATTTTTAAAATATAGGTCAAGTTCTCATAATTTTAATAAACTAGTTACTAAATCCAAAAAAAATAAAAAAAATTATTTTTGTGGTTTTTTTATATGCTAAAATATGTAAATATAATTTATTTTTAAGAAGCTTAGCCACCATATGCAATTTAAAATAAAATTATATTTTTAAAAGAAAGATTTTTTTTATATTTTTGTGAAAGAAAACCGATTTATTTAATACTAAAAAAGCATTTCACGTGTAGGTTATAATTTCAAATATTAAATATAAAAGAATAAAAAAATGAGAAATTAGCAAGATGATATTTCAAAAATTTAAAAATTCAACTAAAACCAAGTTTGACAAAACATGTCTATATCATATATTCACAACTAAAATCAATCAAACATCTTCTTATAACTAACAAGATATCTAACGAGCAACATGCTTCCTAGACAAATAAGTTCAAAACCAAATTGCATTAAATATCACATAAATCAAACCAAATGCTCAAGTAAATTTCAGCAAAAACTCATGGTTTCAAAATCTAACCCCAACCATTCAACAACTATACCTTCAACTCAATCTTCTCCTCATCACAAACCAAATCAATATCCACATAAATCATCTCCTAATCACAAGTCAATGACCATCAATACAAAACATTTTTTTTTTATCCGCACAATTAATTCAAGGTTAAATAACATTTGATTAGAAATTAAATTCAGCTTGTAAATCATGGAGATAACACAACATGGTTTATTCAACTAATTTCAAAGAGGTCGTGCTTTATGAGTTTAAGAAATGGACCTTCAATGGAGACCAAAGGAGAGCTAAGGATGTTGGAACTTAATATCTCTGCTACTTTTCACCGTTGGGTCAAAGTGCTGCTGTTCATGTTTTGAACTAAACGGCTACCCATGGCTGAGAATAAAACAGTTTTTCACGGCTGAAAACTTTAGCTGCTGCTCACAACCGACATTGGTGCTGTGGCGGTTCTTCAATGGAGAAAAGAAGAGAAATGAGGCTGTTGAATCTTGGACTGCTGCTGCACAGATTTTTGTGCGAAGAGACTGCCTGCTGCTGATTACGCCCGAAACAAGAGAGGTAGTTCACGGCAAAGATATAGCTATCGTTCACAGCTGAAAACTTCAGCTGCTGTTCCTAACCGACGTTGGTGTTTGTGCTCTGCTACTGGAATAGAGAAGTTGAGGCTGATGCGGTGAACAGATACTGGACTGTCGTGCATGGAGAAGAAGACGTGGACGCTTCTTGATTGATGTGAGGCTGTCAGCGTGGAGAAGAAGAAAGGGGCGATGCTTGGTGGTGAAACCGTCGGTGAGGGTGAGCTTGAAAGTGGTGGCCGACTGCTGCGTGTTGTGGTGGTGGAGAGACGACGGCTGATTCTCTTAGTAAGGGTTAATTATTTTGGTGCTTCTTGTTGCTTCTGGAGATGTCACAGTGCAGCTAGTTCCTTTTGGCTACCATTGCTGGAAACTCTGGTGCTCAGGGTAGGAGACTTTGCTGCTGTGGATATGGCTCTCAGCTGAGCTGGTGTTGCTGTAACTTGTCGTCTTAGCTGCTATGAAAGGAGGAGTTGAAGAGTTGAAGATGAGAATAAAGCTTGTGCTATGAATGTCAGTTAAAACCTCTGCTGTTGTTCACGGAGGAACCAAAAGCTGCGGGACTATCACAGTGGAGGTGCTGGCAGCTTCTAGCGTGGGTCTTGGTTGCTGTTGTCAGTTGGAAATAATGGCTGATGTTGAAAGCGGGTCTGTCAGCCAAGGGTTAAGGATGACAAGAAGTTGGCAGCCATGGGTGATGGTTCAAGTGTGGGCATTGGTGCTGAGGGTGGACGTTGGCGGATGAATGGGAGGTTGCTGTGGTTGGTTTCAGGCTGGAAAACACAAGGAAAAAGGCTGTTGCAGTCTTGGTTGGGAGGCAGTATTCATGGCAGTGTTCATGCTTATTTCATATGCTGCTTGAGTTAGGGTTTAATGGGATTTTTAAGGAAAAAATGAGGAGGTTCTAGGGTTCCTTGATATCTCGAGTTTTGATGCTGAGGAATAGATCACAACTAATTATAAAGGCTAAGAAAAAAAATCTTGTCATGCTCTGCAATTGACAAAAGAGGACACAAGTCTGTTTCTGCAGATAGAGCAATGCTAGTAAGTGGTTTTGGAAGAAAATCTGTATGTGTTTTTAATGTAATATAACCTGGAATTTTAGATTAGAGTGAAGTAAAATTATCTGGGTATAAGTTGTCATAAAATTTGTGTGGTACGGTGAAGAAGTGACGAATAGTAAAATTATAGTCTTATTTAATTTGGTCCTTAAACATTTGGTAATTTTTAATAGAGCCCCTAGTTAGCCCTTATCCATTGTATTCCTGCAATTTCAACCTTATCTTTCTTGAATTGGACCTTCAAATTTCATCACTTTTTACAAATTGGTTCTAGATTTCAGATTTTTTCAATGTGGTCCTCAATTAAAATTTATACTTCAAATTTCTTTTAATTAAGACCCTAATTGCACTAATTCAGCATTTCAAAGTCTCAATTGTACCCCTAATCTTTGTGAATTAATCCGAATTAGGCCTTCAAAGTTGATTTTTATTCAATTGAGTCCTTGATTGAATCCACAAAACTTATTAGAAGTTTAATTAAGTCTTTAAACTTAATCAATTCTTCTAATTTTTGTCCAATTAACTTTCAAACTTAATTTTTTCTTCAATTAAGTCCTTAAAAAAGTCAATTAAACCTGTTAGAAGTTTAATTAAGTCCTTAGACTTAATTAATTCTTTCAATTTTGGCCAAGTTTGGATTTCAACATCAATTTTCTTCCTTTCTTCATCTCATTTTGTCATGACATCCCAATCTGGCTAATTGTTCTAGTATTTTGATCTTTTGCAGCTCAAAGACTTATCTCTTCATGTCTTGAAAATATTTTTGAATTTTTTAATTAAAAAATATACGCTTTTATAAAACAAATTTAAGGGGTTCAAAAATAGGTTATGACAAAATGCTTGATCATGATGTATACGTCAATGTATATTGTATATGGAATAACCTTTCTGAACTGATTCATGACTTTCATAATTCTTTGGGCAAGTCCTTATCATGGTTGAATTCCAAAGTATATTAGAGAGAAAGATGAATTGCGACTCTCTCATAAATAAAAAAATTCGTATATCATTTGAAAAACTTTAAAATCCAAAAGCCCTACACATCATTACTTATAAAAAAACATCTCATGTATTAGCTATGTTTCTAATGAAGTGTGGCACTCGTGTGTTCTCGGTACTTCATAACATCATTTCCAATATAGGTGGTCTATTGTTGCAATCTTTTAGCATGATGGGTTACTTGCTCAATTTACTTTGTCATTTGTCTTATATTATCATGGAATAAAGTATTGTCGGTGATCAATACTCTGTTGTTTGTTGCTAAAGTCCCATTGTTTCATTCCAGTACTCGTACAGTAGCCTCAAACCATGCTACCTTGACCATTTCCCTTTGCAGACCCTACCTCTCAATGTCAAACTCAACTATTTTAGAATTAATTTGAATTGTAAAGTTGTCGATATAGTCTTGAGATACCTGATGCTCTTGCTTAATCCTAATTAACTCTTCCTCCATCTCAAATTAATGTCTTCTCAACTCTTTTAGCTTTTTCTCTCGAATTTCCAACTTAAATTGCAATACCATGATCTGTCCCTTTGAATACTTGTAGTCTCTCATATCAAACTTAACGACTTTTCTGGCGCTTCTCTCTTCCTCAAACTATGTTATATTAGGACCAGATTCTTCTTTCCTTTTCCATGTCAATCCTGACTAATCAATTTCTCTCTTTCTCAACCTTTAACTTCTTTCTAAAGTTGTCTTTTTTTTTTTAAGGAATCTATTATTTTCTTATCGGTATTTATCCTGTTTTTGGCTGATCTCTTGACTTTGGACAACTCCTTTTCTTTTACCACATACTTGTTAGTCAGCTCATCGTATTTAGTCATTTGAGTTCCCAACTCATCTTGGATACACTTGGATATTTCTTCGGCTACCTCGACCTTTGTTTACCCTTTTCTTATTGCCTTATGATCGTTTGTCAAAGTTGTAAAATGTCCATCATTCTTTGCCAATTGTTGGTTCAGTTAATTCCACATCTTATCTTTCTCTTCCAAATATTTTTCCAACAACTGTCGTTGCCCTTTGCTATGACTGAGGTCAATTATGCACTTCTCTACCTATTTTCTTAACTCCTACTCACTATCAATTATTTTTCTTTTTGGTTGCTCCATTTTTTATTCTTAATTTGTGGGTAAGGGGATCGATGGTGTAAAGAAAATATATTAACACCTCTAATATGTCTTACCTAAGATAAGCTGTATTATTTATTTTTCTTATCTAAACTAAGGTAATGTTGTATTTTTTTAATTGTTGGTCTATTTAGGGTTTAAGAAAAGTCCTATACAATATGAAGGTTCCTATTTTATCAGGTTAAAATCTAACCATTCTAATGCCAAAACATAAAAAAAATGAACTGTATTTTTTATTTAATATCGGGAAAACTTCTTCTATATAAGTTAATAATTTCATATATTAAAAGAAACAAAATAATATTTTTGGTGTTTTTGAAATGCAGATTAAGTTCTAACAGGTAATCATAAACTTGTTATGATACCTTTTGACTAATTCTTGTATTTTTTTTTCAAAGCATGATAAAAATGAAAATTTTTTATGTAAAAAAATAAAATATGCAATAAAATTTTAGAATTTGGCCATATGCAAGAAAATAATATTTTTTTATTATTTGTTTTATTTTTTAGGCTTTTTTTTGGCAAAAAAACTCATTTCTTCTTGTAATAAAACTACCAAAAATACACATAAGGGGTGTTTGTCAAACACATCCTTAAATCAAAAAAACCCTTGACCTGATTTTGACCCGGCCAAGTCGATCTGAAATTTTTTGGTTCGGCCATAAACCAAACAAAAAATTCTGATTTGACCTGAAAATAACCAAAAACAAAACCAAAGTAAAAAAAATAGATTGAACACTAACAAGACATAAAAAATTGAAAAAGTCTTGAACATAACGGATCAAACACAAAAAAAAAACACGAACAACATCAAAACCTAAACCAAACAACATAAAACCCAAAACAAACTAGACATAGTAAAAAAAAGGCACATGTATGTTAGAAATCATGCAAGGATCAATAATCTAATATTCATCCACTTTAATTATCACTTAAACATTACAATTTTATCAAAAGAGCTTTCATTTCTAAATAAAAACCCATGGATTGAAATCCATCAAAACTTGTTATGGATGCAAATAAACCCTAGATTATTTACTAATCAATCAAAAATAAGGGTTATGTAAAAAAAAATGGATCAAAACTGATCCCCATCAATGGTCTAAAGCAATGTTCTTCTCAAGAACACGAAAAACATGCCCATACTCAACCCAGAAACATGAAATCCAAATTAGACTAGACGAGGTCAAACAAAAAGCACCAATATGTTGAAAAGTCCTGCCTATCACCATCCTATTATCCTCTTAAAGATTAGAAAATCTTTTATGTTAGGCTCTTAAACCGTTACATTTAGGTTTCGTATAAGTATTTTCTTATTTTTTTCTTTTTTTCTCCCCTTTTTTTCAACTCTCTTCTTAAAAGGGTATTTTAATAAGGTTTTGGGAGATCTTGAATCCATTTCTAACCTCTTAATCTTGAGGTAAATGTTGTAAACCTTTGATAAGAACCTATTTAGGATCTTTTACGTATGAACACACAAAAAGAAGCTCAGCTATTGCATAATTGTGTTTTAGTCATGGCTGACCAAGTTTCCCATTTTCGAGACCTCGTTGGAGCAATTCTAACATCATCGTCACCTGAAGTTGATAGATGGCACTCATACCTTTCATTTGGATCCAACCTTGTGCAATTTGAAGGTCAGTGGCTCCATATTTATTTGTTTGAAGTTACCAACTCGATCAACTAAAAATGTTAAAAAAAGGCCGGTTTACGGAATGACATGTCACTCATATTCTCTTTATTAACTCTGAATGACGCGTCGTTTATAGTTTTTAATTTCGGATTGGCAAATTTCAATGGAGTCCTTATTCTCCTAGTTTCTTTAAATTGCACACATAATTGCCTCAAAACTTCTAATTTCATCCAATTTCACCCTTGTCAAACTCAATTGTCAGCTCCTAAGTTGACCATCTTTTTCATTTTGGTCCCTAGTTCTGAATTTATGCATTTTAATCCTCAATTGACCAACAAACTTCCAATTTCTTCCATTGACCCTTGATTTGGTCAATTTCAGCCCTTAAATCCATGCCTTTTTTTGGTTTTTTTTCTTGGTTTTGGATTTCTTCAATTAAGTCCTTAATTCCCCCATCAAACTCAATATTTATGCAATTAAGCCCCTGATTTGACCAAATTAACTCAATATTTATGTTGATTATGACTATTGAAAGTGATGATTCATTTTAGTCTATGAGTGTGAAGTTGGATGGAAAGAATTATCCTTGTTGGAGTTATATGATGAGAAATTTTCTTAAGGGTAAAAAGATGTTTAGAGGAACTCTTGTGAAACCTAGGAATACTGATGAGGGTTATGTTGTTTTGATAGATGTGTGAGAATCAAACAATGCAAAGATTTTTACTTGGATTAATAATTCTGTTGAGCATTCTGTAGGTACATATTTGGCGAAGTATGAGATAACAAAGAAGGTTTGAGATCATCTGCAAATGTTATTTACGCAATCAAATTTTACAAAGTAGTATCAATTAGAGAATGACATACTAGCTCGTTATTAGAAAAATATGAGTATTTAAAAGTTTTATTATTTTATAAAAAATATTTGAAATCAATTGGCTCTAACAGAGTCGATAAAGTTAAAAGCATCTGCTACTTATATTGCTCGTAAAGAGGAGCAACGATTGATACAGTTTTTAATAGCACTTCATAGTGATATTGAAGGACATAGAGGTTCAATTTGACATCATTCTCCATTACTTGTTGTTGACTCAGTTGTCAGTGAGTTATTGGCTGAAAAAATATGTCTTCAGTCTTATCCCAAAAACAAAATTCTTTATACTTTTAATCCTTTTGTGTTAGCGGTACCTTCTAAGTCATTCTCTAATAATTAGAATAAGCCCGACATAAGAGTTGCCTTTGACGAGTGCAATTTCTGCAAGGAAAAAGTCATTGGAAGACTTGATGTCCCAAGTTGAGACAGTAGAATCGAGCTTGGAAGCCTGATAACTAGTCACAATCTAATGCTTATAGACCACTTTAGAGCTACAAACCATCATACCACAATACTGCAATAGTAATTTCATCAAGTCCTTTCATCGATCCTAATACTCTAGTTGAGCAATTTTAGAAGTGTCTCATTTTACAGCCACAAGCTATGTTTGCTTCTTCTTCCATAGATCAATTGTCTCATAGTTCTTTAGGCATGTCACATTTTAAATGGGTCGTGGATTCTAGTGCTTCGTCTTCTATTTATGTAATGACTATTAATGACTCTCATGCCCTTAGCACGCAGGTGTTGTTTCTTTTGTCACACTTCACTTGTCTCTCCTTGATGTTTCTCTTATTTTAAAATTCGCATTGAATCTTGCTTATGTGGATAAGTTATGTGATTTTAGTAATTATTTAGTCATCTTTCCCCTCTTTTTTTTGTTAAGAACAAGATATACAGTCTTAGAAGCTGATTGGGATAAGCCCTAGAAAGAAGGGACTATATATTTTGGATGAGTTAAAAGTGTTAGTTATAGCTACTACTAGTGTTGATTTATCTTTTTTTTGTTCACGCCATTCTCCTTTTAGTTTTTATTTATGACATTCTTGTCTATGTCAAATGCTTTCTTGAATAGAGATCTTCAAGAAGAAGTTTGTATGATGCCCCTCCTAGTGTTTCACATGACTTTAGGCATGTTTGCAAGCTCAATAAAACGTTATATGGTCTCAAAGAAGCACCTCGTGGTTAGTTTGAGAAATTTTCTATCGTGATCTCTTCTTTTGGATTTGTTTCTAGTCGTCATAATTCTGATCTTTTTTTTTAGGTGCAATAATATAGGTCGTATCATTTTATCTTTATATGTTGATGACATGATTATTACTGGTAATTATATTTATGATATTTTAGTTTTGAAGATAGAGTTAGTTAGACTGATAATTGATACAACCAAATTGTCATTTATCTACTTATCTCACATTTTATTTCGCAATCTACTATTGATAATATGCATAACAGAAAAAAAAAAAACTCTCTTCACTATAACATTTTCAACTTGTAGAAGTAATGACAATTTGATAAACATATATACCAAGCATATATATATATATATCAATTTGAAAAACTCTCTCCAAATTGTCATTCTTTTTTTTTACAATTTTCTTTGCAAGACGAGCGAAACCTTTAATATTAGAGAACTCATCATCATTGCATAGACAAATAATATATATATATATATATATATATCAAGTTGGTCACCAAATACCATAACGTTTATTATAGAGAATTCATTGGGATAAAAATGAGTAGGATGAATGAACTTTTTTTTGTTGAAAGTAGAGAAAAAGTCACCATTATTGTTTTACTATATGTTGTGCATGTGATATACGCGTAATCTACAGGTTATGCATATAGAATATACACGATTATTGTTTTTGTGTTACAATGAAAATTATTATTTTTAATATGTTAATTTAAAAAGTAAGTTTTTTTCACCGTGTTGATGTGGGAAAAGACTAGCATTCCTCCATGTTTTTGCAGTAAAAAGCTAGTCTTTTCTCGAATCCAAAGCAATATAAGACAATATCTTGCACCATAAATATGTGGATTTGCTCTGTTTGCAGTGTACTTTCAAATCTCATTTAGTGGGCATTTAATCACCCAAAAAAAGGACAAGATTTAACAGGTAGTGGGTTGGTGTTGTAATTATGTGGAGTGTTCTTTTAGGTCTTAAATCTTGTATAGCGATAAATAGTAAATTGTTTAGCTACAGTTGATGGCCAGATCACACTTACCGGGTGGCACCCTCCTTAGACAGGTGGTAATATACGTCACCAGAGGCAGAGAGGAAGCTAAGATACATGCAGTTTTAGTGACCTGATCCGACGGATTTGGTCCCGGTTGCATAAAAACATACAATGGGTCGTACCTTACACAACCCTTTTTAAGCTAATAGCGGATCATGGTACTTGACGATATTTGTGCTTTCTCATTACTATCAAGTATCACCCATCTTTTTCGAACCCTAATGGAGTCTCTCAAGAAAAACACAAGACGAGGCAGGGAGACAGTGGAAAAACTTGAGCAAAGAGGTATTTTTATTTTTTTTTCACAAATCTCTTCTTTTCAAATTTATTTTTTCGCTCTGTCAGATGATTGTGATCCACACAAAAGTATATGCTTAATTTGTGTATTAGGGCTAGGGCTAATTAGTAAATCACTCTAAAATACATGTGGGATTGTGCCAAATGATGGTTTTGTGGTTAGGTTTTAGGACTTGGATCGAGGGTCATCTCTCTCTCTCTCTCTCTCTCTCTC
>Ga0325403_1003786_pt1 | contig 13897 bp, 9 predicted proteins | sample PopdelMetagenome_19_FD_205665 | JGI IMG/M metagenome (GOLD analysis project Ga0325403, IMG submission 205665) | Populus deltoides microbial communities from Bellville, Georgia, United States - Xylem-PdKOR-R4 | ecosystem: Host-associated > Plants > Phyllosphere > Stem > Wood/Secondary xylem...
GACAGACAGACACCACCCAACGAATTGGTCAACAAGATCCGGCTGCAGAAAATAAAATTGGAAATAATTATTAAATTCCTCGCTGATATTAGCACGATAGAAAAAAATTATGTCTCTGAAGTTATTTAAAAACGAGATTTAATCTTTAATTGACATGTAAATTAATCTAAGAAAATCCCTTGACATGGGATCAAAGCATTACCACATATATATATATATATTATCTCATTCTTCAAAAATCCTGATTTTTTTATATATATATTTTTCAAAAAGTAATTGACATATATATCCTTTCAATTAAAGTTCCAAAATGAAGGTTCCATCTCATTTTCATAACAGCTAAGCATGCATATTTTTCCCAAGTAAAAAGCATCAGTTCTTCCATGCAGAAGAAACAACGCAATCAATTCTAGATCACAGTTGGATTAAATTAGTCTCTGAATAAGCACCGCAACCATGTTAGATTTATTTAGTCATAGTCAACTCCTCTCTCTCTCTCTCTCTCTCTCTCTCCCTCCCTCTCCTCCCATTCGAGCCCTTGAATTTCAATTAACGCTGGTAGACTAGTATATATGCCAGAGAATGATGCGAGAGAGAGAGAGAGAGAGGCTGGGATACAGAGAGGCCAGTTTTTTCTCCCCCGAGAAACTTCTCTTGCCATAGAGAATATTGGTTTCTTCCAGTATCATCAATATTCATCACTTTTATAAGCCATTCCCAACTGGTAATCAGTGGCCGGCCATCTATATATCTTCCTCTTTCTCTTTCCCTGCCCACAAGATAATAACCAGCCCCTCCTCCTTCTTCTTCTTTTCAGTCATCTATTATATCAAATACATCAACAATCTGTGATTCCTCTTTGATCATCAGACCTCTCTTTCTCCACCACCTTTGCTTACATGAGTTACAGCAAGGGAGAATAACTGTTATTGCACTCACTGGAAACATAACCTCGAAAAGGAAAAGAAAACAAGAAAAATGCATTCAGCAAATCATTGGGGGGGTTCGCTGGAGATTTACAATGGATCAGCAGAATCAACAACCGACGATGAGAGGAGTCGCAACATGGAGTGGGACAAGGCCGCCTTGCAACCCCAGCATCATCATCTAGACGAGACACAACAGAGCTGGTTATTGTACCCTCAAGAGACCAAGAAAAAGAAGTACGTGGACTTGGGTTGCGTAGCCTGTAGCCACAAAGCCTTGAAGTGGACTCTCTATGCCTTTGTTTTTTCGCTTCTTGTTATTGCACTCCCAATAATCCTAGTCAAGACTTTGCCAAAGCACAGCTCTAAGCCTCCTCCTCCTGACAATTACACTCTTGCCCTCCGAAAGGCTCTTCTCTTCTTCAATGCCCAAAAATGTAAGTCAAGTCAAACGTCACTGCTTTTCTTTTTCTTTTTCTTTTTTTTCTTTTCCGAGCTTAGAGGGTTAGTTCTGTAGTAATTGTGGCCTACCGAGTGATTTTCAAAAGTGATATTTCAAATTATTATGATAACAAATTAAATAATTATTATGATATCAATCCTAATTAGTGATAACAAATTAAATAATTAGAACAATGAAAATGATTGGGAAAAAAGATATGTTTCATTATCATTACATGTGTACATTTAAATCTTGTTATTTTCTATGTAACCTTTGGACTTCCAAGAAAGTCTGGCTTTCAAGAAGCTTAGAGTTTTACTACTAATTAAGACACTCTAAGATGGGAATTCGATCACCAAGTCATTCGGATGAAAGTTGTTGTGTAAAGTTATTTAATTAGTTGGGATAATTTTATTTTATTTTTATTAATATGGGTATTTAAGCTAGTTTACGTGTACCTCAATTAATTTTACGGATCCTGAAATTAACGGCCATGTAAGTCTCCAGTTACTCTGATGTTTGTGAAACTCAAATTAAAAATTTTTATGGAGCAAACTTAGAGTCTGAGCAGTTGAGCTACACCCCTCAGAATTATTAGTTATTAGTTTGGATAATTTATTTCATATATATATATGTTGTGTTTCGAATAGATCAAAAAATAAAACGTTGGTTTCTACAGGATCTTGAGATCCCATCTGCAGATTATTAGCAGCTTGTTTTATTTTTTATTTTCTTACCATTAGCAAATCTAATTAATTACTTTTTGCTCACAATAAAACAAATGTTGGCATGTATTACATAGAAATAAATTATTGAATTAGTAGTACTCACCAGCTGAAAAACAATTTCGAAGAACAGTTTGATTTATAATTAGCCATTGGTAGGCTGTGCACTGAAGTTCTATTATAGAATTGACAAGTGTTGATTGAGAGTACCATCATTGAATGTGGTGTGCAGCTGGTAAATTGCACAAGAACAACGGAATTCCATGGAGAGGAGATTCAGGGCTACAAGATGGAAATGGTACTGATTTTTCTAAAGCAGGTCTTGTTGGAGGATACTATGATGCTGGAGACAACACCAAGTTTCATTTTCCCATGGCATTTGCCATGACTATGTTGAGCTGGAGTGTCATTGAATACAGACAGAAGTATGAGGCCATTGGCGAGTACCAGCATACCAGAGATCTAATCAGGTGGGGTACTGATTACTTGCTATTAACCTTCAACTCCAGTGCCAGCAAAATTGACAAAATTTACTGCCAGGTAATATTCTTAATTCAGAATGAACGTTATGTGCACCTGACAATATTTCCATTTATTAAGACTTCAAAGCCATTATACCGTTGCTTGTTAGTGTAACATTTCCGTGTTTGTCCCCCAGGTTGGTGGATCTCGAAATGGCTCGAGTCTTCCAGATGATCATTACTGCTGGCAAAGACCTGAAGATATGGACTATCCGAGGCCTACCCAAGTTGTAAATTCAGGCGCTGACCTTGCCGGAGAAATGGCAGCAGCCTTGGCTGCAGCCTCAATAGTATTCCGAGACAATGAGGCCTATTCAAAAAAGCTTGTAAGAGGTGCAGTGACAGTATATGACTTTGCCAGGGATGGTGGAAGACGGGGAGCATATTCTTCTGGGAATGATTACATTCAACCTTACTACAACTCCACTGGCTATTATGATGAGTACATTTGGGGTGCTACTTGGTTGTACTACGCCACAGGAAACATTACCTATATTAGATTGGCGACTGAACCAGGCTTCTCTAAGCACTCCAAGGCACTTTTAAGTATTCCTGACTTGAGTGTACTGAGTTGGGACAACAAGTTACCAGCAGCTATGCTGCTGTTAACAAGGTACAGGATATTCTTGAATCCAGGATATCCATATGAGGAGATGTTGCATATGTATCATCAAAAGACAGAACTTAACATGTGTTCTTATTTTCAGCAATTCGATGTATTCAACTGGACTAAAGGTACATACATCGGATCTTGCTCTTTAACCATGTGACTAAGTGATACTATTTGCTTCAATGGATCACGTGCCAGTAATTTTAACTTTCTCTTCTTTTTTTGGTGGTTTTTCTGATGTGTTTTCAAAATTTTGCAGGAGGAATGATCCAGCTGAACCATGGAAGGCCACAACCTCTTCAGTATGTGGCTAATGCTGCCTTCTTAGCATCACTCTATGTCGATTATCTGAATGCCACTAGAGTTCCAGGACTCAATTGTGGTCCCAAATTTATCTCACTGGACCTTCTTCGGAGTTTCGCCACGTCACAGGTAGCCTTTTCTTCTGAATCTTTCTGTTTCAGGATAGAGTAACTTGCTAGCTGATAAATATCCGACATTGCCAAGTCAACTCTAATAGGCAGTCCCAGAGTAGGAATTGGTTAAAGAAAGAACTGCTGATATACGCAGCTGATCAGAGTCATATACCATGCAACAAGCTTCGTGTTTTCATACTTTAATTAGAAAGCTGGCCAGTTTCAGATTGGCATCAAATCATTTGTTAGTTTTTGGGTAGGGGAATTTCAACTTTCGTAACTCCTCTTCAGACGGATGTTATAATAACAATTAGGCTATGCCTCAGCCACAAAATACAGTTGTTCTTCTTGAAATTGCCTCATGCACTCTTTTTATCTCCCAGTAGACTAATCTTCCCGTGATTGTTTTCAACACAGATCAACTACATTCTAGGTGATAACCCCATGAAAATGAGCTATGTGGTGGGGTATGGGACCAAGTTTCCCAGACATGTTCATCACCGTGGAGCATCAACACCCAGTGACAACACAAGGTATTCGTGCACAGGCGGATGGAAGTGGCGTGAAAGCTCCAAGCCCAATCCTCACAACATTACAGGAGCCATGGTTGGAGGGCCTGATAGGTTTGACCGGTTCCGTGATGTTCGCACTAATTACAACTTTACCGAGCCAACTTTAGCTGGAAATGCAGGACTAGTTGCTGCGCTTGCATCCTTGACAAGCAGTGGTGGGATTGGCATCGATAAGAATTCAATCTTTACAGCAGTTCCACCGCTCTACCCTCCAAGCCCTCCATCTCCTCCAGCTTGGAAGCCTTGAGCTGCTAAAAAATTAATCTCCAACAACTTGAGCTTTTGTTTATACATCATAGAATTCTTGAGATTTTCTTGAAGTTTTTTTTATCGAGCTCCTGTTTATACATCACAGAACACTACTGATACGTTCACAACTGTGCGACATCTGGATCTTCATGTTACATGATACTTGCTCTTCTAAACAAACTGTTGCTTTGCTAAACTGTCAATGCAAATGTTTCTGTGGAAGTGATTATACTGAACTGGCTTAATTTCACAATTGACCAACTGATTTGGGTACTGTATTTGAAGAACTTGTGGAATATAATATTCTCTATCAATCTGCCTTTCACTAAATGGAAAGTATTTGAAAGACATGAAACCAATCTATCTTCACTAAAAAGATTGGTCCATCACAATCTTCAATTTGTTCGGTGGCTAAACGATTTAGTGTTCTTTGAAATTCAGGAAAACTGGGAAAGTTTTTATTGCAGTCCAGGAATTGTCGAGTGTCAAATGCATTGGACAGTTTATAATTTTCCGGGTTTCATTGGAGATTCTCAATCCTTGCCAGTATAAGATTTAAATTCAAGTCTGTTCTTCAAACCCAAGAAACCACTTGAGGGAGATTTTCCTATTTTCCTTGAGTAAGAAGTTACTTTATTCCCCAAATTCATAAATTACTTTCGACAACATACCTTGAACATATATTATTGGTTAAAATATGATAAAAAATGCTTCGAGTTTCTCCTTTCATAAATCTTCCATTAATGAAATCTGGGTAAAAATCAATGATTAAAACTTGATTTATATTTATTTTTCTTAAACAAATTTCAAACGCAATCCTTGAGCAAGTTATGAACTAATCTTTCAAGGTAAATTTCAACCGTTCAAATTAATGATTTTTGGGGTCAAATATGATAAGATCCAAAGGAGAAAAAAAAGAAAAAACTTCACCAATAAACACTCGAAATCCCTTGCTAGTCTCCTTTACGATTCAACCACAAACACTTCAAGAACGAAGGGACTTAGTTGGGCAGACATGAGGGACCTTGTGAGACCATTTTGGACCATTTTCATAAAAATCGAACCAGAAGCCACCTGAATATATCAAGGATGCATTATTACGTGTTCCTTACATCTGGGGGTGATTTTGAATCAACTGCATTTCACCCTCAAGGATTAGAGATGTGTTTGTAGTCATTACTGTACATAACAAGAACCTGGTTCTATAGGTGCTCCTCGGCCTGGTCCAGCTAAAGGAGCTGCGGCAACCCCTCTTTGATTCAACAAACACCTGAAGTGTGCTAACCTTCCAGCAACTTTTTCTGGATCCTTCGCTAGCTTGTCATAAGGTGTCCATAGCCGCTCTTCAATCACATAGGAACAGAAAACAGAGAGAATAAAATCGTTATTTTAAAGTGAAGATACAGTTTGCATAGAAAGATTAAGCTGAGTAGAGAGCAGATACAAAAAAAATGGAAGATTTGAGATGCTGAGCTTAAAAACAAAAGGAAGAAAGATGTATAGTTAGAAGTTTTTATCTCTCCTATAATGATGGAAAAGTTTCTCAAGAAGTACCTCTAACAGGATTCTAAAAAAGATCAAAACTGGTCACCTCTAAAAATCACTGAAGGCATCATCTGGTGCCTCTTCAAATGAGACTACCAGTCACCTGCCTTGGTCCATGAATGCTAGCAGTGATAACCATGTATCAACTAAAACCACCTTTGGGATGGAAAGGCAGATCTGTTAATACACAGAAACATCCCCAAAGCGTATAGTTTCATGAACCCTTAAGCTCAACAGTAGTAAATTCACCAAGATTGTGACCAATTTATGTGACTAGGAAGCTAATATGAAATCAGATTTATATTATTGTTTGCGTCACTGTACAAATGACCATCATGCAACTACATAGTATTGAAAACAAGGAAACTGCATAACTTAATATGAATATGTTGCAACGTCTCAGCAATTTCGTTGTCAATTGACATGATATACAATAAATACCTGCAGCAGCTGCAGCACGTGGCCATATGGTTTGTTCAATGTCTGACCCATCCACTGTTTCTCCCCACATGCATACTTCCCCCCCAAGAACTAAACTCTGTTGCTCGGGGTTTGTTATATTTGTAAGTGGTTCATTCTTATAGAACTCTTCCCAGGGAGTATCCAAGTGATCTAGATACCATTTGTCCTGGTTGCTCACAATGCACCTCAACCCAGATGCAACCACTTGCTCAGCAACTCCACCTCCAAGCCTGCAAAAAAAATTGTATGCTAAAGATCAAGTGTGCCCGAAATGTAAGGACAAACAAAATTATTATAGCAGTGCAAATACAATCATCTCTAAGATCTATTTGCTTGGTGGAAAAGGAGTCCAGAACATTTTTGTTTACATAGTGTAATTAACTCAACAATGTTCACTGATTGTCTAATATCTAAAGTAATTTTAATTGTGATTACAATATGTGAATTGGTTCAACAATAATTCACAGAGAGAAAGAGTTCCTGAAGTTTTCATCTAAACATTAATGGACTTGGACCAGGTGAACCAGATGTCACTCTTCAGAACTAGCAAACATGCAAGTAGTAAGAATGAATAGTAGCGAGATCGACACTCTTTACCAACTACTACATATAAAAATTACTTGTCACAATTAGCATTGCAGATGGACTAAAACATCTTAACACCCTTATCAAGTCAAGTTTAGCTGTATCGATTAACCAAAATTCACATTCTGCACAGGGGAGCTTTTCCCATTTTTTGTATAATCTTGATTCTAGTCTCTCAATACTACAAGTCCAACAAGCAAATAGACGGTTGCATCATGGATAAATGATGCTTATATTTGTTCATTTACTGATCTACAGGGTGGCCATGTTAAGATGCATCATGACAAGGTCATTTTATGAAATTATGCAGAAAGTATGGCATACCAATTGTGCACCACTGTCTTCCGGCTCAATTTATTTCTGAAGTCATTGAAGGTCTCCTCCCTGTTACATTGCATGATTGGATAAGATATAAAACCAATGAAATTTGATATCTAACCTTATCCAGAATTGTTCGTACCAGTTAACAATTTCAAATCCATGGGACAAAGCTATTTTCTGTGCCCGCAAGACAAAGTACTGATAAGCTTGAGATCCATTCATTCTATGCTCTTTTAACCTGCAGGTTTCAGAATAGACAGTATCTTGATCACGCCAAGGTCAAACAACATACAATACGAACACAATTTACATGCCCTCTCTCTTTTGTTACAATTGCATGCTCTTTTAAGGTACATGGAATGGGAGAAAAACAAAAACTAAAAGAAATAGCTGTGAGTCTGACATGCTAGTTATTTCTCAGGAAATCCAATAATAGCAGTAATCATAAAATAACATTGGCATAGAATGTAACGGTGATGTCATGTACAGCAAGCACACAGTACCCACGTAAATCCACATGGATTAACTACAAAAGGAGGAAAATATGGTTGTGGACATCAAGCACGAAGATAATAACGTGATATACTTGGTGTCTACAGAAAAAAAAAAAAAGAAACATCAGTTACTTTGCATGTAGAATTCGTGGGATAGTTACCATTTTGTTATGTGGGGAGTTTTTGTCCAGCAACCTGAAAAAGACTCATACAGTTGCATGTCAATAACGTGAAGCTCCATCCAGAAATATATTTCAAAAATTAAGAGAAAGCAGAAGCAAGTAACCTGTGGCACCTATATTTTCATTAACATCAAATATCATGTTTCAACACATACACCCGAAAATAAAAGAAGAAAAGATATGATAAAAGGAAAGAAAATCCCCAGAGGCCAAGAAACAAAATAATAATAATAATAATAATAATAATAATAATAATAATAATAAATGTTCCATAAACAATAAACAATCAATACAAAAATGGTGATAGCAAAGTATAACTATTGAACTTACTTGTGTCAACTTCATCACCTCCCAAGTGAACAAACTTGAATTTAAAGATCTTACTGAAATCTGAACGTGAAAAAAGTAATCATGTTAGCCATTCATCCTTTCATTTTTGTTTTTCACCCAAATTAAGCTAACTTGCAAATTTATATATATTTTCTTAGTCTTCTGACATGACAACTTATTGATATCAAACCACACTGTTCCAAATTGAAAGTACAGGCATTACCTGAAAGAATCCCATCTATCACTTTGAATGTAAACTCATTGCTGACATCAAGTGGCTGCTGACAGTCTTTTGATGGCCATAGAGAAGGATAGCCATGCCCCCTAATTACAGGGGAAAAATATCCATTTAAGTCATTTGGAGATCATAGTTTGTGATACCATTCTATCATAATGGCCATATTGCAAAGAAATGGAAAGCGTCAAATATTTTTATTGTTTTTGTGAGTTTGCATCTTTTGGCAACAAGGGAAACCTACAGAACCCGCGTTGCCATAGGTTTTTAAAATACAATGTCACAAATTCATGACGATCTAAACTATGCACCGAAGTCTGAGTTAGCCACAAAGGCCTGCCCATTTGTGGTCCCATAGAAGTACAATCCTAGGAAAGGAACTCTGAAAATGATTCAGCGCTGCAGCATTCTGCATCAAATGGCTAGCCCCAGGCCTCATATCTACAATGCCTTGGTCACCAACCTAGACTTTCACCAGATATCACTAGACAATAGCCCTTAATCCTTCTCATGTTTGGCCCTGAAAACCGTTAGCATTCATCACTTCTGCAGAAAGTTCACTGAGGCTAACTGCAATAGATCCATGAGCTACAAACAACCTTTTGGTTTGCCAGCATTAATCATAAAATAACATCTTTATAACCTCAAAACTTTCGAAAACAAGCAGTTTTCTTGGATACAAGTTGGCAGGGTGTTATAAGTACCCAACTCTATTGTTTGAGAGGAAGAAGATCTAATAGGGAAATCATACAGGTAAACAGAAAGATACATCATCATCAAGTCAAGTGACCAGAAAGATGCATCATCATCAAGTCAAGTGATCAATGGCAGCTTCTCATATTGACTTATGAAAAAATGTTCTACACATCCTCATGGATTAAACATTACCTAATTCTGTGATAATTCCAATGAATTCTTAAATTCTATCCGTTAAGAAATATAGATTGTTGTTATCTAGCATCTTGCAAACTAAATTAGAAAGCTTTATAAATATTCCCCCCAACACCTGGAAAGACATGGCAGTCATTACATCAGCCAGTCATGATCTATAAAGTCTTTTCCTAGGAATTTTTCTGTAACTATTGCAGAAGCCATGAATGATCAGAAATTCAAATCCTGCCATTATTCACTTGAAGACGACAAGATTCTTTTTTTAAATGACCAAGTGTCAATTTTTGGGGTTAAAAGTTTGCATCCTGATCTCATAGATACATGCACAGTAATTTTTTAAAGGAATATAACTGAGACAACAGAGAAAACCGCTATATGAGAATGTTACTATTACCATGAGAGAGCATGTCCAGGAACATCAAGTTCAGCTAATACATTAATTCCTCGCCTTTGAGCATAACTGCAAATTTTTTCTTGACATATTAGAGATGATAGAACTACATAGACAATAAGTTTGTAGAAGGTGAAGACAGCAGAATCACTTGCCTCACAATTTCAGCAGCATCAGAAAAGGTGTACCGCTCTGAAACTGAATAAGCCCCATCCCACAGATGTGGATATGAAGGTATCTCCAAAGGGAAAGATTGGGTATCTACAATGTGCCAGTGCAACACATTCTGCATATGCAACAGAATAAAATCATAAAGGCCAATGACAGGTATTGTTTTTCAATAGTTTTATTGACCTGCTAATACCTTCTGCAAGGAAAATCCACTTCTCATTGACTAATTCTGTTAATACCATAGCTATCTGAGTTCTTACAACAGGCTAGATGATTAATACCACAGCTATCTGAGTTCTTACAACAGGCTAGATGATAAAAATCAAGGTAAGGTCAGTGTGAAACAACATTACATCTTGTTACAAAGTAAACCGTATCAGCAAACTGCTAATTACAGTAAATTGTTGTGTTAACACCATTTGCTGTTCAAAAAGGAGGGAAGACAGGTAATTTAAGCGACAGTTGCCAAATTTCTGTCTCATTTCATGTTGGATAGGTTTCCTAGTGCAAGATCCAAGGCTTAAACACTGCTGCACAAATTACTATTTCCTATCCTTTTTATGGATGCAAGATTTCCCAAACTTCATTACTGTCCCTCTAGATGAAGAAGCTAATTCAGGCAAACTAAATCCTAGCAAATGGTTATGAACAGAAATAGGGATGATACTCCTCAACAAATGCGATCATGAAAACCTCTTATACCTATAATGCTAAAAGCAAAATACCACTGATTATTTTCCAGCAAACAGTAGAAAAAATATGTAGTTATTTCACCAAATATTCTAAAAGATTCTCAACTATAGATTAGTTAACTATGCATCACATACCAATTTTGCATAGGCCATAGAATCAATTACTTTCTTAATCATTGGCACTGGCTGATAGTGTCTTGATGTATCTGCACAAATTCCACTTGTAAGTCAGACAAGCACATTAGAATTTGAAAATACAGAGTGGATTTGAGATATAAAAACAGAATCGACCAAACAATTGGACATCAAGCTTTTCAAGTGGCCCTATGTCAGCTTGGGATAGCCCTCCAGACCCATTTCACATGAAGTAAACTTTCTTCCCATCAAAACCTTCAGTAGTAATTGCCAACCTTATCAAACCAGAAGCTAGTACATGGAATAAAGCCCTCGGCTGGGGCTTTGAAAGACATATACATCAAAAGTAAACTAAACATATTACAGAAAAGGACTGCAGAAAACAACTCACCAATCAAGAGCCCTCGATAAGAGAATCTTGGTTGATCAATGATAGTCCACGGGACCATGTGAACTTCAATCAGTCTAGTTGTAAAGTTAAAATGACACAATTGGCTGAATGTCTGCAAAATTTAATGTCATGTCAAACTTAGACAATTTTGAACTTGGTAGGAGTATCAAAAGAGATACAATTTCATGTCTTAAGGATTAGTATAAAACCTGAAGCCCATGTAACGCCCCATACACAGTCTGCGCCTGTAATGTTGCCAAACAGAATTTGAATTGATCAAATAATTTACATGAATCAAAGCGTACTGATGATGTAGACCAAACTCAGCATTGACCATTAAATGTATCGATTTGGTGCCTCTACAGAACATTAGTTCAAAAATTATGAAAAAAACAACCATGCTTCAGCAAGGTCCCACTCCAGTATTGATTATAATCATGATAGTGGAAGATTTTATAAAACATGATTTAATGTTACTAGTTCTCTACAATGCATGCTTGACCCGTCTCGTAAGCAAATACTAGGTTTTAAGTTCACTAATCTAGATAGGACATCGAATAATTCCTTTGAGACTCCTTCCCCTCGTCCAAAAGATTGAGACTGGAAACATTTGTCAATGCGCTGGCTATATGGCACATCCAAATATGTCAAAGCTACATTTCAACATAAATATATGAAAACTATTTTAGGAAATGTCAGACAAAATCCAGTAGCATTTTCTTTCAAGTCTTACTATTTGAACATCTTCCTTGAGAAAGAAACTCGTTACAATTGAGTTGGACAGGCGTAAGTTGTTAGACAATATAGCTAAAAAGACAAAAGGTAGCGGTTGCACCCACCTCAAGATGGACGTAATCTGGCATCTCTGGTGAAGGAACCAGCAGTTTGTATGACTCGGCAACACCATATTGTAACTGTAAAAGCACACCACAATACAGGGAGAAAGAGCATTTGTTTAATCGAAATTAAAGGAAGGAGCTCTCCAGATTTCATCTAAAATGCCAAAAAAAAAACCTTGATTATTGTTTAAATAAAACTTAATGATAGCTACAGCTCATACTTGATTACTTCCTAATAATTGTTGTATTTAGTGAAAAATAAGTTAAAACAAAAGGATTATCAAATTGCACATCACTTTGTATTTCAAGATCGGGAAAAAAAACAACTTTTTAAAAAAAGTTGTCAGCGGTGATAATGAAACTTTTAATACAAGTGGAAAGAAAAGGGAGAAAATGACTTCTTCTTAGCCTAGCTCAGAAGAATCACATTCCCAGACTTTTAAACATTAATCTTTAGGCTCGTGTGAATGAACTGATCAGGTAATAATCAGAAAAGAAAAGAAAAGGTTCTGACTGGAAAGATAATTGATAACCAATGACACCATACCTGGTCATCTGGTGAGAAAATAAGAACATGAATTCCTTTAATGATGAGAGACTTGTCTACTCTAGAAAGATCACCATCAACAACGTGAGCAACTTTCACTACATCAAGCATTCTTGTAAAGCCATCCTTCAAAATCTCAGAGCCATCAATGTACTTGCTCCCATCAGTAACTAACTGAAAATCTTGACTCATGTAAACCCTGCTGTGCCCTCTACTCACCCACTTCGGCATTGGCCATACATTCAACTCATTCACATTCTTTGCCACAGCAGCCCCAAGAAACAAAAACACCACCACTAACCAAGCACTTTTCAACCCCATCTCTATCTTTCCAACAAAATAAAAAAAGAAAAGAAAAGAGACCCAAGAAACAGAATCAAGATTGAAGTTCAGATATATAGACACACTACATACATTTGTATCAGTGTATGGTCTATATTCAACTCCTGGCGCTATAAAAAGATACGAAAAAACAGAGAATCTTGGGAGGTGGAGAGAAGGGGACAAGAGGGTTGTGGTGGGCTATAAAATTCAAGATAATGGGATTGACAGAGAAGTTGTTTTATGTTTCCTTTTTTTTACATTTTCAGAATGAATTTAGTGGTTGTTTTGGCGTGAGAAGCACTGATGTGAGATTGAGATGGGCTTTCCTTATTTCTTTATTCTCTCTCCCACCTTATCCTGTTGTTGTCTTAAGAAGATTATAATACTAAATCCAAAATCTAATCTGAATCTATTTTTGTTTTCAAATCTGCCGGTCCAAGCAGTAACGGAAGGTATCCATTGTTTGGTGAATAATGAATGCCTGTGAGTGTACAGCGACACTTTCATAGCTTTTAATCTTTAGCATGTGTTTGGAACTCTAAAAAGAGGTGGGCTTTGAACTCAATTCCTCCTTCCTTCTCATACTTACCACTACTTTTATACGTCGGTGCAAGAGAAAACACAGCGTCTAGAATTTTATAGTAACTGTATGATTTTAAAGTTTCTATCTGGTGGACTTGCAAGCTTGAAGATGGGTGAAATTATGATAATAATTGTTTTTTATGGTGTTATTTATTTTAAATTTAATCAAAATAATTTATTTTATTTTTTAAAATTTATTTATAATATCAACACATTAAAATCATATAAAAATATTAAAATATATTAATTTAAAACAAAACAAATATTTTTTATCAAAAATATTTTTCAAACACGGAAGAAAATGGACTCTTAGAAAAGT
>Ga0325403_1003787_pt1 | contig 13893 bp, 11 predicted proteins | sample PopdelMetagenome_19_FD_205665 | JGI IMG/M metagenome (GOLD analysis project Ga0325403, IMG submission 205665) | Populus deltoides microbial communities from Bellville, Georgia, United States - Xylem-PdKOR-R4 | ecosystem: Host-associated > Plants > Phyllosphere > Stem > Wood/Secondary xylem...
AAGTATTATTTATTTTATGATGTAATAGCAATAGTTAAATCTATAACATTTAAATTAAAAACCATAAATATTAATATATATATTTTTAAAATTATTTTATAACCTCAATTTCAAAAGCATTTTTAACCAAACACATTAAATTACTTTTTGTTCAACTTCAATTTCAACTACAATTTTAACCAAACATATATTTTTCCAAACCAGCCTCAATTAAAAGTACCTTTTATAAAATAATTCTTTTCAAACCACAACCACAACAGTTACCGCAATATCAAAAGCGAGAGAAATTGAATGATATTAAATAATTAAGCTGAAAATTACCTAAAAAAAACAGAAATTAAGGTTTGGTTGAGAAGGATCTGAAGAGGAAGAAGAAGAAGAAGAATGAACCTGTGGTGGTAGGGAGTTTACAAGGACCTGACTCTGTGTGTTTCTGTGTGTGTGTGTGTGTGTGTCTGAGGATTTGAGAAATTTTCTTCTTGTTTTTTTCTGAGTGAAAACAGCTGCGGCAGCAGATAGATGATATTGATATTACAAAATCTCGAGCACCAGTTCAAACAAACAAAGATTAATTAGGGAATCATATCAATAAAATTTGATTAGACCCATTGAAGTCCCATCCAGATTAGGGGCCCATTAATAGACGGATCTAGAAATCTACGTGTTCGTGGGTCGATTTCCTTTTATACCCTGAGGGCCCATACCCAGCCCATTATCTATTTCTCTTAACATCACCCCCGATATATATACATTTCTAATCCCTCCCCTGATAAAAATAAATAAATAAAAACAAAATAATAAAACGTTAAAAATCAAATCGCCCTCTCTCCCTCTGCAACCCAAACGAAATTAACCGTAAAATTACAATAGTCCACCCGAACTGCAGCACTCACACTTAAATGGCAGCCTCTTCTCCGGTCATGAGCAATAACAGCTCCGACACCGGCCAAACCTCCATCTCCACCGCCGCCGGAGGCACGGTATCTTTCAGCGCACCACCGAAGACTCTCCGCGGCCTCAACAAACCCAAGTGTATTCAGTGCGGCAACGTTGCCCGCTCCAGGTACACATATGTACATGTGCACGCGCACATGTGTACTTTATAATGTTATACGATATCGTTTCGCTTTTGCAGTTAGGTATTGTTGGTTTCACCTTGGAATTACTTAAAAAATACAAATCGTAGTATTGAATTTAAGAGGTGAAAATTGTATGGGTTATTTATGAAGATAGTTACTGAAACAAATGTGCATGTTGGGTGTCTAGCCCTAGCCCTAGCCCTAGTAGAATTGTATTGGTTGATATCAGTGAATCCTTTTGGGCGGCGCTGGTCAATAGAGGAGTTAATTCACTTGGGGAGAAAAAGATTGGCGATTTACTTTCTCTGTCGTCTTGAAAATTCATTATGTGAATGATTATCTGTCTGGGAATTTTAGCCATCTCTAGTGAAATTTTATACCCATTCTCGAGCTTGTGATCTTTAACCATGGTGAGATTTTCCTAGGTGTATAGGTTAAAAAATGCTGTTATGTAGCTGTGAACCAGTTTAAGTGGGGTTCTCAACAGAGTATTTGGAGATAGGCTTACCTTTTTTTTTGTCCACGGGTATTGACTATTAGGTTATACAAGGTTTGTCTGTACAGATTGCTATTCGAGGAGAGAGGCACATTTTTTACTTGCTTTCCAAGTCCAATGGAAACTGACTGACTCAATTTGGTATATAGAGATTCTGATGGTGTGTTGATCGGCTTATCTTTTAGTGTTTGATATATTGATTTGTATAGAGAGTCACTTAGTAAATGCCATTATTAGTGTTAGTGCTGATATTTAAAACTATGCATGCATGGTGGATTGGTTTGTGATTGTTGAAGATGCTACTCCAGTGTGCATAGGTGTTAGAGAAGTACATATTTATCATGATAATCACTTGCCTTTTATTATTGTGTAGATATCTTTAAAAAATTGACATCTTTTCCATTGTTTAAACCTTTCATCAATGGAATTGTCTATGCAGGTGCCCTTATCAGTCGTGCAAAAGTTGCTGCTCAAGAGCTCAAAATCCATGCCACATTCATGGTATGCCAATTTTCTTCTGTAAATCATGCAGACAACTATTCTTTTGTGTTGCATGTTATTTTCCCAGCATTGAGTTTAAAATGAAGTTCTTGGAGGTTCCTTGTCTTACTATGGAAAGAAGCAACTTATGGGACAAACTTAGTAACGATTCTTCATTAAAAAATTATTCTAAATCTGAGGATACTCCTTGGTTAGTATCTATCTTCATATGTTTTGTTATACATAGCTTGGAAGGATTTTTTTTGGAGATAAATGACAGTGTCAAGGCATCCAACCATATTTTCTTTTTAGTTAGTTAGGGAAGTGCTCTCATTCCACCATTACTAATGTTATATCATGTCAAGCCATCCAAACACATTTTCTTTTTAGCTAGTTAGGGAAATACTCTCATTCCACCATTGCTAATGTCATATCATCTGGGAAGTATGTTTTTCAAATGACTAAATGATGATATATGGTACATGGTCATATTTGAGATTGCAATGAATATTCATTGATTTTTTGGGAGAATCCACTCTGGTAATCCTTGATCTTCAGATGTAACAATGATAATTTCTTCTCAGATTTTGCGCATTGATCAATTTATATGCAGACACATTGATGGACCTTTTTTACTTCATACACTTTCTTAAACTTGATTTGATAGTAGATATCTGAAGAAAAGGGTTTATCTTTGGTTAATCAGCATTTGGGGCTGAAGTGATAAGATGATCTAGTGTCACATATTTTACAGTAAGTTTAGCCCCTGACTGAATTTCCTCCCTGATGAAGATGCATGAACAATTGATTTTCACCTGGCTACTTGGGTTAAGTTCAGTTGAATTTGGTAGTGTAGTTTGGGACTGCCATCATTTCTTCGGTTGGAATATGTTGTGTGCTTCCATGTTCAATCACTTTATTCTAGAAAGATGGCAATGAAAGGTTGTCCATGGAAAAGAAACTATGGGATTTTCTTTCTTATGTTCCATTTGTGTTGGTTCGGATGGACTAGGGAGTAAAGAAGAAGTGGTGTAGACATTGATAATGCCCCTTATGCATTTAGTTTACAAGAAGTGGTGCCCAGTCTTTGTTGCATTGATTATTGATCAGTGTATTTTTTATCTCACGGACAAAAAAGACAGCCTAAGATATCTTAAGGTCAGTTGTGTGGTAATCTACTCTTTTGAATTCATGTGATTTTAGGGTATTCATAGATGAATGGTTTGGGCTTGTAAAGAACTTGAGTAAGCTTAAGATTTAAAGGGAAAGGTAGATGATACTTGAGAAATCAAGTTGCTGGCAAGTCCTAACAGAGTTTGATTTTTTTTGGTGTGACGTATCATGTAAATACCAAAAGAGTTTTAAGAAATCGGATATTGAGCTTTAGAAAATAGAGGAATAAGGCTGGCTGGTGGTGAAGTGAAAAATTGATACTGTAAAAGAGAAACTGTTGGTTGAGTTCAGGATGTTACTCTATGAAACGTGGATACTCCAATACATGACATAAGGAGCCTGCCTATGGATATGAGTTGGGTACACTCTGAACCCTGTCTGAGAATTTCCCATAATTAGCTAATTAGTTTCTCATTCTTATTTTTAAAATTTTTTACTTTTGATATGAAGAGAAATTTAACTCGAAACACAAAGGATAAGAAAAAAAAGGGGTCTTAGAGAAGATAGGCAAAATTCTGAGCTCAAGATTATCCATAGTAGACTTGTAACTTGATTACTTTTAGGTTCTTAATTTAATGAAGGGGCTTGAGTGCATGATAATATATAGTTTTAAAGGGTAAGGAGACTATGTAATTAATATTTTGCTGATAGGTCTTGGTTGATGTTTTGGGAATGATTTTGGAGAGATTCTGTGGAGAAGAATGTTCTGTTTTCATTTTTTGTTTCTAATATTTATTTTTATTACTGGAAGCTTCATTTGAATGTTTGAAGAGATGAGCTCTTTGACATGGTGTAACTTTATCATTTATCAACATGTCATATTCTGTTGCACCTCCTGCTTCCTTGGTTGGAAGTAACTGAATAAAAACAGCAGAAAATTAAAGAAGAGGGATTATAACTAAGAGAAAAAAGGAGAGAGTGTTTGAACTCTGGACACATTTCTTCCTAAATTAAAAGAGGTTGAATTTCCATCAATCAAAGTCTCTTAACTTTAAGATCACACGAAAACTTATGTGCTTTTCACTGTTTAGATAGGGTGTAATGATCGCTTAGTTCAAAGCTATCAGATAAACACCTAAAGGACTCACCTAAAGTTGATGAAAACATTAGTAAGACATACAGAGACCTACAAAAGCAAGTCATGTGAATTAAAGTTATCTTTAGTTAAACATGCTCAGTATTCCTTAGTTGAAAACTAAAAGATAAACGCTTAAAGGACCACCCTAAAGTTGAAGAAAATATGCCCAGGACATATAGAAACAACTGAATTATGCAAGCTCTTATCATGCAGATAAAATCATTTATTTCACCTAGCAACTCTGCTGCCACAGCTGATACAAGGATTCGTATAGCTCACTTTAGATTTATGTTTGAACTAATTATGCAAAGTCATGTTGCATGTGGACACAGGTTTAAAGTACCAACTCCTAAGTTCCCATATTTGTGTGTGGGTGTATGTATATGTAGAATAGTAGCAAAAAATTAGATGCCAAGATTTGATGCATTGTCTCACAAATTGTAAGAACTTAAAAATGCAGATGCTACATGATTTTGATGGTGGGAAGAAAATCTTACCTAATATTTTCAGTATTGCAATTGTCTAAGAAATTTCACCTTCATGGATGATGCATTATAAATTTAAATTCTAGTTTGCTACAGTCCATCTATAAAGAACTAGTAAATTGTCTGCATGCCATTTTATTTTTGGTCTGTATTACATCCTCATTTTTTTAAATGCAGTTCTTAAAGCAAATGCAACATTTCCGGACAAGAGTCCAGCTTCAAGTGCCCCTCTCTTTGAGCAGCAGGTTAATGAAGCGCCTCCTGCAGTGTAAGTCAAATTCCTGTCTCTAAGCAGGAAACTACCTTACATGATTCTTGTGTGTTGTATACATCCTTGTTGATTCTTGTGTCGTGTTGTAACTTTGATGCTTGACAAAGTATTAAAATATCAAGCAAGAAACTACCTTACATGATAGTCAGATATTTTTACACCTGCAGATATCTATATTAATGATTTTTTAACTGAGGGTAGGTCATAAAAATTGCCATGCGACTCAAAACAGGTATATGGGGCATATTTCTTTTAGTTATGTGAAATAGTGAATCATTTAATTCTCTGTATTTTCCATTGAATTCCTTTGTTTCTTCAAAATTCACCTTGCTTTTCTAAAGTTCTTGTTTGCTAAATGCTCCCTAAACGTTTCTTTTCTTTTTTTTCCTTTTTAACTTCTTTGACTCGGTTGTCTGTACTCTGTATTGCTTACTTTCTTCGCTGTATCCTATTTCTGGTTTGGTTTCTTTTTTGTTTTGAACCATGGTTGTTTCTTTTCATTGGGATTTGTTTCAGGAGTTCGCATAGAGCTGCATCACTTCGGCAACTTTCTAGCAATTTTTCTCAATTCAACAATTTGCATTCCCCACTCCGCTCAAGAAAGCCATTGACCAGAAAGGTGCATTATAATAAGCTGATGTTATATCTTGCTGATTGTGTTATATTTTGGTGCAAAAAGGGTTTTTTTTCTTCTTTTTACCTGATCCAAAGGATCTATTTTAGGAAGCTGCGGCAATAAATGAATGGAGGTTTTCCAAATTGAAGGAATTCAGGGACAGAAACATTGAAGTGGAAAATGAAGCTTTTGATCGGTATATGCATAATATTAGCCTGCTGGAGGAGGTATTTTCTTTGAAATCTTTCCTAGAAGGCTCCACTGAGGACGAATCACTCTCTTCAAACCACGACCATGCTTCTGCAAAAGAGGACACTGAAGAAAAGATGGTTTCAGAGCAGAAGTTGAAGCTTAGGTCAAATCTGAGCAGGAGCGAGAATGACCGTAAGAGGTTACAACAAATTGTTGATGTGGGGTTGAAGAAGCTTCAGAAACTTGAGTTGAATAATGGCAGTGTTAATAACCAGAAAGAAGTTGATAAAAGGCCGGAGAAGGCAAAAAGTTTGCGGGCAGAGAGGGCCTCAGCTTTAAGTGATCTGATGGACAAGTTAAACAAAGCCCGCAATGAAGAGGACCTAAAGTCTTGCTCGGAGACAAAGGCCCAACTGTATAGGCAGCACGCTAGGTCTAGAACGGAAATCAAAGATTTCGAGGTATTGAGGGAGCAGACTGCCAAAAAAGACGTGGCACCCCAAAAAGAAATGGATTTTTTTTCACAAAAATTATTTAGAGCAGTGGAAATTGACCACGAAGCTCTGACTAGCATAGATGCACACTTCTCGTCCCTCGAAAAGATAGAAGATCTGTGATGTGGTTAGGTCTTTATTAGAGGATAGTGATGAGGTTAGTCTAGAAGATTGAAGGTTTCAAAGTTATGCTTTAATACTGATCTACTCTGGTGGCCTGAACTTCTCATTTAGTTTTGTCCATTCTTGGATGTCATCGTTGTGTGAAAATTATTCCAGTTGATATGGCAATTAGTAAAATTCATGTTGCATAGACAATTTGCCTGCCCGTATGTTTTTTTAGATTGATATTAAAAATAAATTAAAATAAATAATAAAAATTATTATTATTTTAAAGTGAAAAGCAACTGGAAAGGGTAAAATGGAGCAGGCCCCGAAGCTGCTTGATCATGGGATAGGAAAGATGATTTGGAGCTGGGCTGCGCTTCATATTTGGATTTGGACCCAGTGGGCTCCAGCAGGACCAGCAGTAAAGAATGAAACGCAGCTCCAGTATTTAGGCTAACCCAAAAACTTAGGCATACGTACATGTAGACATGAAATCTGAAGGGAAACTGGGTCGATGGCCAGCAATATTTTTTCTTTAGCAAGATATTTTCAAAGCAGCAGTTTTGTATAATCTAGCACTACTCGCGGTTGATCTCTCTCGTCTTCTTTACCTCTTGATCTTAAGAAATCTTAATTTGGAATACGTGGTTTTCAAATGATATCACATGCCAAAGCTTTAACAAAAAAATATTGCTTTTCTCTCGGGTCATAATTTAGGGTTTGTTTGGGTGGTGCTCTCTTCAATGAATTGAATTTGTGGAGTCCTGTTCTTGAGAGAATCTGATGGTTCAACCTCTGGTTTTGATTTGAAAACATTACAGTGGAACCCACCAAAGACAGAAAAAAATGGCCCGGAGAGAAAAATAATAAAAAAAAAATTCCACAACTATGGTCTAATCTGATATCTATAATTATATATGGGACAAGTGAACAATCCCTTGTTGAATTATTTATCTTTGAATCAAAGTCATATTGGTTTTGCAGAGAACGAATCCTGAAGAGGTGGCTTTCTAAAGGAACATCCATACCATTATGACAAAGAAATCCCAACTTTCTGAGATTTCCCCTCAAAGGTCTTCTTCGAGCCATTAAATCTTGTTGGTTTCTTAATGGGTTTTGCTTTTTTCTAGCCTTTATTCTCCTATATACACTTCTCGACTCACAACCACCTTTCTTGGTGGATATCTCCTGATCATTTTCCCTTGAAATAAGGGTGTCATTGCTTTCAATTTCTATGGCTATACTCATCTCAACATCACTTTTTCAAGGACCTTTAATTTGTGTTTTTATCAACCCCATTATCATGGCAGCCAGTTGATCTCAATCATGATTCTTCTTGATCGATTTTTGGTTCATTGTAGACTAAATTATTAGCTCGCCAATAAAAGAAAAGGAAAATGGAGTAAATGACTTTTGGCAATGATAATAATGCTAGAGAGAAATCCATTTCCAAGCTTTAAAAGTTGTTCCCTTGTGACATAAAATGCCACTACTAAGTGGGGAATTCTCAATGGATAATCCACCTTTAGGATGAAAGTGAGATATATTTGCCTCCCCCCAAGCTTGAGCTTGAGCTCTCAAAATCCAACTTGGCAAAGTCCCTGTCAGCAAATTGTTGTTATTTTTAACAAAGCATGGATCTGTGGCATATATATACAAGCAAAAATCAAATCCTTCAACTATATCCCATTTCCTGGAGTTCCATTTCCACATGCTTTCCATCTGGACCTTTCTTGATTCACAGATCATGAAAGACGCACCGTAATAATTATGTTTTTGATACAGGATTAATTAAACAGACTAAAGCTATAAGAATATCACATGTAATGGTCATTTCCTAACACCTTGATTGTCTGTATTAAAAAAAGAGTAGATCCCTGGTGGCTGTCAAGAAAGCTCAGATCGGCAAGGCAGCATCATTTTCTGTGATGTTCCGTTATATATATATATTCCTCTTTTTAAAAAAGTCTTCCCCATGTGTATGTGCAGCCAAGAATCATGGTTTCTCTATAATTGTGTATTTCGGCACTGTTCGAGCTGTGATTGATGCCCTTCCATTTCAACCATATATGCATGCCACTTAAAGCTTTCACGATGGTTTTGTTCTGCTTGTCAAGTCTCACAGTCGCGGAGGACCACATGGTTTCGGCACGCTACTCCAAACCCTGTAATAATTACATATAACCAGGGCCACCCATGCTTAGCTTGTTTGATTCCTTGGTTAGGTTAATGCCTGGTTTAAAAATAAGAAAGCCTTCTCTAATACTCTCTCTCTTGGGTGCGAGTGACGGTGACTTTGCCCCTCAATTTGAAATACAAGTGCTCGGACGTAGGCACAGCTCTTAATTAATCTACCCACCATGACACTGACAAAATATACAGCGACCCATCAATTAGGTCAAGTTAGATAGGCAAACTAACCAGAGGACATGATCCAAATGAAAGAAAATAATGCTGAAAAAGATTAGAGCATGCATGGTCCCTACAGGGGCTTGAAACTCCCCCAAGTAGCTGCTGCTGCAACCTGTCCCTCCCGAGCCATCAACCATACATGTATTCCAAGGGGAGTGGCTTACCCTTGTGCCCAACGGTTCGAGATATCTTTAATTAGTTGAATATTAATGCGTAATTGACGAGGTGAAAATTGGGGTTTGTGGGATTTAGTCAAGAGAGGCAGGTGACAGACAATCCACGCCACATGACACGTTGCGACAGTACACACTTGTTGTTCCGTGATGAATGATTCATGGAGACCATTCCAAGCAAGAAATTCCAAACCCTAATCAAGCTTTCGAGAGGTAACCTCCCAGCCAAGCATGTTAATTTCTCAATTCCATTAGACCACGACTGTATGATGATCAAATACATGCCTTAAACAATAATAATATATGGCTCGTGAAGTCTAAGTCTTGCTGCTTGATTGTCTCCATACTTAGATTTTTATTTGGAGGAGGTTTCTTGGCATGTTTATTTTAATTAGAGCAACAGCGTAACGACAGGGACACAAACCCCTCGATCGACCGAGAGCTTCTTCAACTCCACAAAGGCAATAAACTCCTCGATCGACCGAGAGCTTCTTCACCTCCACAAGGCAATAAACCCCTCGATCGGCCGAGAAAGGAAATGTTAATTAAATGGTATGATTTTATTCAAAACCACTACTTAAGACCTCATCATCACCGAGTGATTTTCAAAATGCATTATAGTTTTTTTTCTTCTTAATCTTAGTTTTAAACAAAGTATAGACTTGTATAAAACAGATTGAATAAAATCAATCACTTTTGGATCGAAATATACATATTAGCCTGAATATACACGATTGAAGAGAGCAATATTTGGATTGAAATAAAAGTTTTTTTGTATGTATTATATATATAAACGTTTTAAATAATTAATATATAGCCGAGTGCAATATTGACACGTCAACATGCATATGGGTTAAGGATTTGGAAAGTATGCAGCATCTTCTTCAAATAATCATATAATATACCGCAAAACGTGCATTAATATGTACATGCATGTAAATTGGCTCCTCTTTAATTACCCCCTTCGTTTCTTTCTTTCCTTCTCCCCTTTCCCTTTCCTTTTCTTCCTCCTTGTTCTTGATAGATTCACATTTCATTCATACTAATTTACTCCGAGACTTTATTTTAGAGCAAAATCATGCTATAATCTACCCGTTGATTAATTTGAAAACTTGGCTAGAGTTGGCTAGGTGTTCCACATGTCAGAAATTAATTAATGAATTGGCCGACGCAAATATTGGATTGTGATCAATTCATGCATGCCGTTGATTAATGGGGCTTCTAAATGCTCTTCCATTTAGATTAACTCTTTAAAATTAGACTTCTCAGACACACCTAGCTCCGAATAAGCAGTTAATTTTGGTATAATTAATCTGGCTAGCTGAATTTTTGATTTGTTTTTCTAGGATTCAATATCATGGTCACGTGTTGTTGCCTTGTGTGGAACTCCCTCCTAGCTAGGGTCATTGCTTATGTATTCGGTCAATGTGTCCAGCTTTTGACATGTAAGGACAAAACCACAAATGCCAAAAAGAGAAAAGTGGACAATTTTGATTTGTTATTATCATTAATGTCTTGTCTTGTTTGTTTTTTAGACCATGAGATCCCTTGCTTGTCTGTGTTAATTAGAAGTGCGCCCGCGCACTCACACACACACACACACACACACACACACACACACACACATATATGGGCACTTCGAGAGAGCGGCCAAGAAGGCTTTGACCTCAGACAGCTTTAATAAGAAACGAAAATATGGTTCAGGTAATATAATGTTTTTTTTATTATTTTTAAAATTTATTTTTTACAGTATCAACGTATCAAAAAATTCAAAAAATGATTAATTTAAAATAAAAAAATTAAGATTTTTACGAAACACGGCTACACCACTAAAAAACAAACGTGCTATTAGTTTATTCTCCCGCCACTAGCTAGTATTGAATTTCTTTAAAAAAGAAAAGAAAAAAAAAGAAAGAGGTAATGTTATGCTTTGCAACCAAGTAAACCTAATCTTGTAATTTGGGTTGTTGACATGAATCATGATCATTAAGGAGTAAAATAAACAAGGCCTAATCCACCATAACAAAGCCAAAAAACCGCACATCAAGTAAACAAAAGACATGAAAAAGAAAAAAGGAGAGAAAAAGTTTAGCCAGAGAGAGATTGGGTTGGTATAGGATTAACATCAAAATATATACGCATGTTACTTTACCCTTACCTGTCTGAAGTAGAGGGTGGGCAAAGCGATATATCGATCCAAATTTACTAGATTTTGTACGAACACTTTGTCTTGCATGTGTCCCAAGTCACATGTCCATAGCACATGACATGCTTGATTTTAATTGCCACCTCACCTATTTTATAGTTGCTGTAAGAGATTTGCGATCCTTAAGATGCCTTCGATTGAGCGCATAATTGGGCCCCTTTTCGTAGGACGCCAAGCAAAATATTAATTCACCAATATTTAATGCCCCTTTTTTTTATTTTTTTTTTTATGTTTACGAGTCGTATTTATCTTTCCCCTCTGGAAGAAGAGGGGGTACGTAAACCAATGGCATGAGAATTCTAAGGAAAAAAAAATATAATTATAAAGAGGAGGGATGGATATATGTGGTTCGAAATGTGATTTTTAATTTTATGAAGGAAAAATAAATAGATCTAATGGTAAATATATATCATGAAACCTCCTTATGATTTTTATTCACTTATAAATCTAAATCTTTCTAGATTATGAGTAATTGATCGGGAACTATTTATCGTGAATGACAATATATGAGTTTTTCACTTCTAGATTAAGAACTTGCAAGGAATTATTCACAATTGAAGGATGGAAGAACTTGAAATCAGGAAAAGTTCAACTTTTAATTACCTTATTAAATGACTCCTGACATGATCGCCATTTACTTGAGAAATAATAAAGCTCTTATGAGAGTCGAACATGGTAAGAAAACATCGCAGATATTGATTGGTACAATAATATAGCTAGCTAGTTCCAAATAAATTTTGCAGACCTTCCCCTCGATGATGATTATTATTGCTGTCGTCGTCGTCAATTTCATTATTATTTTCAGGTTCAAACAGAAACCGGGGCATCAATTACAAGAAAGAATCCTGATGGGTATTTTCTTTAATTAAAACTTGGCTCTAATGTCAATTTGGATACATGAGAAATGGATCAAGTCTTCAAAGGAGGGCACGAGAACGCGAAGATGCTTACAATGCATGTGATGGGAAGTCGAGGAAAAACTTCTTTGGAAGCCTAGGGAAGTTCGAAGCATCAGAACCCATTTACAAATCATCAGCAGGCATGAAATACGCTAGATTGAAAAGAGATTCTATAATGCCAGTCCTTTTCCTTTTATTTTCCATCATTTCTTTTTACCAAGGTATGGTTAAAGGAAGCATGCAAGAGTGACATCAGGAGGTGATTTGAAATGGGGATACGTGCCAAACTAAATATGGTAGATGGATAGGAAGAAAGAAGCATAAATAATGGAGCGTGCATGTAGGAGAGGTCATCACTCAACAGGGCAACAAAGCGACGTGGAGGCAAAGGAAAGAAACACTGACAACATGTATATGCTTTGAGAGATGGAAAGAGAGCTGAGGTGGGGCGGAGTTGTACTACGAGATAGGACTTTCTTAATTTGATATAGTAATAGTTCGTCTTCTAATTTAACTTAATAATAATGTCGCTTCATGAGAGCACTTGGAGCGGTAATTCGTGTGTGAGGAGGGATTATTGGTATATATATATATCTTCGAAGATCATAAAACTAATATACGAAAGAAATATCTGATTCAAAAGCTAACATGCCCATTTCCCCTTTATTCATGATATCACAGTGAATCTATCTTTTGTCTGAAGTTTCTCCACTCTTATAGGTGTAGAATTAAAGTTAAAAGTCCAAGTTCTTCCCCTCTCGCTGTAAAAAATACTGCACCAATTAGCCTCTCCATCCTATTCATGATCAGTATCAATGACAAATAATAATAATAAAAAAAACCCAGTGTCGCAGATTTTCTTATTCCTTGCAAATGAAGTTTCTTTTGCTGTTGAAGTCCAGGAAAGACGTTGATTACTTAATTGAGGTTTCCATGTTCTTTCCTGCAAGCAGAAAGCTAATCAAAACATGTTGATCACATGATACACACACACACACACGCACTCACAGGCTATGACTATAGCTGGAAAAACTCCCGAAATAAACTTTATCTAGCTATATGATCATTGGGAAATATTACAGAGACATCTTTGAGAATTCACTACAAAGATAAATGAGGTTTCTAGGTAATCACTAGATACAAAATTATTTGAGAAAAGAAAAAAAAAGAGAGGGTATATAAGACCAATATATATTTCAACATTTCCTTTTGGGCGTTAGCTAGCAAAGTGTATGATTCATGGCGGCTGGCTAGCACTAATGCCTGGATCATGCATGAAAGGATAGCCATGCCAAACCATCTACAAAGTATCACATAATTCTGTTTCAAGGGCGACCCATTTGGTTGACATTCATTTCATTTTATTTCTTGGCTAGGAATTTGGTAGCGCACCAAATGGCTAGCTAGCACTACGCAAAAGACAGTTTTTTTTATATATTATTTTTTGGCTGATGCAAGAAGACTAGACCTCTACTAATTAACAAATCTGATCTATGCCTATCTTAGATATTTTTAAAGCGGAATTGCGTATCATCCATAATTCCTTAAGCTGGGATGCTTTGATTAGTCAAAATTAATATGGGCCGGGATCACAATTGATTGAAAACGAAACGGCTAAATTCATGAGAACCATAATGCTTTTGAACTCTTTCTTGAACAATATATAGAGAAGTTGGACCTTTTCCTTTCTCTTTTGCGTAACAATTTTGAAAGAAATTAAAAGAAAAGGTA
>Ga0325403_1003788_pt1 | contig 13892 bp, 3 predicted proteins | sample PopdelMetagenome_19_FD_205665 | JGI IMG/M metagenome (GOLD analysis project Ga0325403, IMG submission 205665) | Populus deltoides microbial communities from Bellville, Georgia, United States - Xylem-PdKOR-R4 | ecosystem: Host-associated > Plants > Phyllosphere > Stem > Wood/Secondary xylem...
CTTAACATGGACCTTAACGTTGGATACTAACATGCTTTATATTTGTTATCTTGTTCACTTTTAATACTTTGCTTGTTAAATGGTTAATCTAGATTTATGTTGTATAACACTTGGTACAACAAATACTCTGCACTTTCATAGCCCATATTGTATGGTATAACCGACACCTGAGCTATGAAAGGAACTTGATTTGTTATTAACATAAGTTATAATCATGAATGTCTGACAACATTTACAAGTATTAGCATTATTCGAATAAGATAACTAATGTAATCATGTTAACAATTTATAATCTGATTGGAACCTCCTTGTGTATGGTTTCCAATTCAATAATAAGAGTTTATACTATACTTGTTTGAAATACCATTAGTGGATCCTCTAACCTTGACATTTGTTGTTATCATTGTTTAATCATTACGTTAATCTTCCATCTCAAAGTTCTTATCAACTTCTTTTTCTTCATCTTTATTATTATTATTATCATTATTATTATTATTATTGTTATTATTGTTATTATTATTATTATTATTGTCATTGTTGTTGTTGTTACTATTGTTGTTGTATTATTGTTGTTTATAATTTATACAATTAACCTCCATGTGGTTCGACCCCGGTCTTGCCGGGTTATTTATTACTTCGACACTCCTACTCCTAGGAAAAGATATCAATCTTTTGGTCGTGTCAAGTTTTTGGCAAATAAAATCTTATAAAGACTTGATTACATAAAGTTATGGATTGAGAATCTTTAAGTCAAGTTTACATCCAAGGAGTCCATAGCTTCAATTTGATGTAGAAATATTCCTACAATAATAATACTTTGACATACACATTAAATACAATAATATGTTTTTATCATAAAAACAAATAATCCCTAGGTGATTACAGACCTTTAGGCTAACACACACATGCTAGCGTGTTTCCAATCTCATCTAAATAAGGAGTTGTAATTTGTCTTTTCTTTAATCACAAAAAAAAGTTAGATCCACCTATAACATTCCTACAATATCTCTTATTCTTCCTATACAATCTAACATGACCACTCCAAATGGAATCATATCAACATTATTGTGGTCAATCTTCTTGATGATATAATATTGAGTGTTCCACCATTATCGACTAGGACCCTCTATACTAGTACACTAATGAAGTTTGTTGTCATGTACAAAGATTTTAAATGGTGACTTATTCCTAATATTATCTTAGGAAATGTAAGACTTGGTTACTGGTCAACTATAAATTCTAACTAATTGATTTCAATGATCTCTATCTTTTTCTCCACATTTTCTTTACAATCATTATCTAGATAAGGCAATTGGACAGGTTTGGCTTTAAAAGAGTAAGGAAGAGTGAATACCATATCATTAAATATGGTTTCATCATGATTGCTCATCTCTATGTTAGAAGAAATTTTAAACCTAATATCTTTTTTATGTGCATTTTGATCATCTAATTGTTGCATAAAGATTCAAAATTCAAGATTTTCCCCTTCTCCTATTGTGTACTATCATCCAAAAAGGTATTAGGGTGCTTACATCTATGACTAACAAGGATTAGACAAAAAAACATCACTTTCTTACTTGTTTCTTTGAGATTGCTGGACAAAAGGGAGAAGGAAACCTCAAGGGAATGGCTTAGGGTTCTTACACCTATGACTAACAAGGATTATATATAAAGATTGAAGAGAATGAGGCTGAAGGGGGATATAATTCCAAAACCCTTAACAAAAGAAATGGATGTATATGGATGAGTAAACCTTAACTAAGGACTGGTCAAGGGAGATAATGAAAGGAGATGAAATGAAATGATAAAAATCATAATTGTGACCTTGTTAAACTCATAAAAACATACTTGAGCTGAAATAAAAATTCATGTTATGTTAATGTATTGAATGTGCATATATGATTGGAGAGCTTGTGTGAAAATGAAATGAAATGAAAGAATGTGTAGAATTGTGATCTTGTTAAAGCCCTAAACGAATGCTTGTGTTGAATCAGAATTGATACTATGATCAATGCTTTAATTTTGCTTGTATGATGAATGAACTTGTATAATTATAAGCCAAAAGGATGGATATGTATTTATGACTTATTATTATAAACATTCTTGTGATAAAAAAATGATGAATTTCATGGGCAAATTAGGTAGAAATGGACAACAATGTTCTGCCATTAGAAAAAGAGAGAACCATAAAGGGATTTGTAATGATAAACACCTTAGCGGAAACAAGTCATAGGACGGAAATGAAACCCTTATATAGTATGAAATTGTTATTTGTTTGTGTTGGTATATTGTCATGATGCAATTGAAAACATAAAATGAATGAGTGTGGCAACTCTAGGTGTTGGCCTTGAAGTGATGATTAGGGGAACCTTTGGAAAATGTACATGTTGAGACTTGGTTGTGTGTTGGTTGATAACTTGTGATAATTTAGATGTGATTAGTGATGTTCTGCTAGGTTGGGATATGTGGTAAGGGGGAAGCACAGTTTAAAACTTACGCTTAACCTAGGGGAAAAGTAAAACCAGAAAGGACTTAACTGTTGCTGATGATTTCTGAATCGGTAGTGACATAGTTTCCGTTAACGATTCCTGGGTCGGCAGTGACTCAATTTCGTTAACAATTCTTAAGTCAATAGTGGATTGTATTCGCTGATGATTCCATGTGTCAGCTGTGAAGTTTGTTTTCATTGATGATTTTTGGGTCGAGAGAGACTCAATTTTCATTGATGATTTTTGAGTCAGTAGTGAATTATACTTTCGCTGACGATTCCATGTGTCAGCCGCAACTCAATCATCATTGATGATTTCTATGTCACCAGCAACTCAGTTTTCCCTGACAATTTCTGTGACAGCAGCGACTCAGTTTTATTAATGAATTTTATGCTAGGAATGACTTAATTCTTGTGATGATTCAGCAACGACTTAACTTGACCCAACTTACCCCAAAACATAAGAATTAAAAACTAGGACGTCCGTGGGCGACCTACATTTAAAAATTAAGAGAAAGGTCTTGATATGATGACTTTCATTGTATGATTATAAGATGTGTGGGACACCTGAATGTGGACATATGTATTCTTGGGATATGTATGGTAATGGTTTATATGATTACTAAATGTGAATATACTGATTAATGATTATTTGATATGTCAGGAGGTGCGACTGGGATCGAGCCTTAATTGGACGAGGACACTTCATAGGAGGAACAGGCAGGTGGTTTCCACCCTCTTCTAATATAATATAAATTTTTCAAAATGAATCCATTATGAAAGATCTATTACTAGCTTGTGGTGAATACTAAATTGTTCATAGAATATTTGATTGGGTATGATGATTAGCTTTGACTAATGGCATCCTAGATGGATGACTGAGTTGAGTATTATGATTAGCTTAGGTGGATGGTCGGGTTAAGTGTTGTGATTAGCTATGGCTAATGGCATCCTGATGCGATCCAAGCATGAAAGGATCCATTAGAGATTCTGGTTGGTCTAGTTATAAGGCTTAGAGCTAAGAGGTTCAAAAGGCTTTCAATGGACTTCTTCAAGAAACGTGGGCTAAGGTGGACTTCAAGAGGATATTAAATAATGAGGATCAACCCATGATTAATCTTATTTATGTTCAAGAGGGGCTTGTTGGTGGAACCAAGACCATTACACAATGATTGGGAGAAGAAGACTAGATTTAGTCAGTTTGACCTTTTGTTACCTTTTTTTATCATAACTGGAGCTGAAGGTATAATATTGAGGTGATTCCCATTAGACTAGAAACTAGACTTTCATACCTTTCCAACAGTATATGACACGCCTTCTAATTCTTTAAGACGAGAGAAAACCATCCATTTGAAGTTGCGTTTGCTGCTGCCAAACATATTATGGAAATAACTGAACTTGTGTTATTAAAATAGTTGGGCTATTAAACTTTTTTTATTTTGTGAGGAAACACTTGTTTGGGTTTCATACTTGTTTATTTTAATTATTTTAATTAGTTTGGGCTAGTTTTAGCTTAGGTTGATTATTATTTAAATTGGATTTATATGTGACCCATTAGGAAAACTAGGGTTTTTGGCTTGGAGTATAAATACTCTTGAGAATAATTTTCAACACAATTTTTTTGGCTAATAATATTCTGATTTTGCAGGCCTTTGGTTGTCAATCTTGGTTCTTGATTGAACTTCCAACTCTGCAAAGAAATTACCAATATTTTTTTGTAAATTTATACTCCTTTTGCTCGTCCCAGGTGTAGGCATTGTGATTGGATTGGTTTATAGTCTTATTGCCTTGGATCAAGTCTTCCATTATGAGAAGCTCATCCTATTTTCAGCAAACTTGGATTAAATAGATCTTGGGTTCGCGAATTCCATTCAATTCCACTAGGGTTCGCATCAGTTGGTATTAGAGTAGATCTAATCATAGGTTATATCTTTCAATTTGTGTCTTTTGTTTCTTGATTTTTTCTTGATTAGTTTCAGCCACATATATTAAACAAAAATTACGGTTCTTGCATCCTTTTGAATTGTTGAACATAAAATCATAAGGTAGTGTTCTTGTTGAATTCTTGATCTTGACGCAATATATACATAAAAAAAAAATGTGTTCTTGAATTTTTTTTTTCTTGATTGCCGACTTGGTATACAAAAAAGGAAGGGGGCTTGATCTTGAAAGTTTTGATTGTTGCCGCAAAAACAAAAAAGAAAATCAACATTTTGGAGTTTGGCCGAGAGCTAGGGAAAGAAAATTGGACAGTAACAATCCAATGTCTAGACAGTAACAATTGGACAGTAACAGTTCGAGATTTAAATAGTAATAATTCAAATATATATTAAGGAATGATAACTATGGTTGGACAAAGAATGACAATATTAATAGGTGTAATGAGAAAAACATAAATATAAAGAAATGATTGAAAGAAAGACCTATTGGCTATAGATATGGTTATTATAAAACATATCCTTGAATGAGAAAAATTTATGAGATAAACCTGTGATTCGCAGGAGGAACTATAGTCGTAGTGCAGCAGCAGCAGCAGCAGAGGAGCATGAGTAGAGCTTCTATTATAGGTAGGTGATCCGCACCTATACTTTCTAGTTAAATTCCATGGTTTAATATGTTACTGATGTGAAATGTGAATTATCGAATGTTGGATATTAGGTAAAAGGAGGAAAGTTTGCGTAATGATGTCGATATTTTGGATAGTATTCTGAATGTATGTGTATTCAAGGTGAAAGGTTGTTATATGAATTGCCAAGTGATAAAATTATTGCTGACAAAGGAAATATGAGAAGTGTGATTTGGACCATGAACTAGCATACATTTAGTGTATGTTAGGATCTCGGGTAAGGGGATTGCCATGTTTGGACTAGCATACATGTAAAACCCCAGTTACAATTTTTTGGGTTATTAAAATATGAGAAATTTAACCAATAATAAAATGAGTTAAATTAAATTAAAAAAACCTAAATCAGGATAAAAATAGTGAAATTAATGAAATAAAAAGTGAATATAGTACTAAATTGTTGAAAAGAAAAACATTTGTGGGAATACAATGAATACATAACACCAACAAAGGTCAATATTCAAATAACAGAAGGTTAGGAGTTTATGTATAAAAGATAAAAAGGGGTGGGGATAAATGTGCAATTAACAAGATGATAGCACTATAAATATCATTCTATTTTCTCTCTTGGAGTGACTTGTAAGAGTAAGAGAGAGTTTAGGGAGAGGCTGGAGAGAAGACATATTGATGGTAGAAAATCCGATAGCTATAACTCCACCTTCCACTGTTGGATCAGAACGACATTCAGATATGTTGTTCTCCTCCATGTAGTGTACATTTTCACTGGAGGGATCTTGTATATCAGTCCCTATTTAAGAGATATCGTGGGAGGAAAATTTCTAGGAAAATACACTTCTGGACAGTCTTTGTCGCCAACTGTTTTCTCCTCGGCCACCGTTGGATCAAGCTATAATTTGGATATGTTGTTCATCAGTATAGAAGTTGTGCTTCTCGCATAGTAGGTTTGCAAGTTTGCAGTCAGTTTGGTTAAACCCATGTTTCTAGAAATTTCACCATTTGATGAAGTTGATATTTGGATATGTTATACTCATAATAATGGATTATAACTTGACCATATGGATTGTTTGGAATATTATTCATTTGTTATTTATGGTTGATTGAAACTGTTGTCAAAATTGATTTTTTGTGAACAAAAACAACCATAAAATTAAAAGGAAATGGAGCATTAGAGAAACTTAATTTTTTGGAGGCTTTAGATGTATGTTTAAGGGGGGTAAATACCTCTCCAAAATAAAATAAAAAATGTATAAGGTTATTGTGCTTGTTATTTTAATTTTTAAGAACTCGGATTGATATAAAAAGCCGGCTACATGAGTAGGGGCAAGGAAAGTTAGCTGACCATATGAAAAGGAAAGCAGAAAAGGGGAAAATTATGATTTTCCTTAATGAATTTATTATAATAGGTTGTTTTCTTTATGTGAATATGTGTATAAATTGAATGAAATTAGCATGAAAAGCATGAGGGAACTCTTGGTTCCTTAACGCCATGTTTTCAGTCAATTAGGCATCAAAGGGGGAGGATTTTTAATTTCATAGCTTGATGACGTGTGGTTAATTGTGTCAAAATGAGAAAAAGTTAAATTGTGGATGTTGTGTGTAAAGGGAAAGGTTGATGAATCTGAACAGATTCGTCTCCTAAGTTTTGGAGAGAATTCGAGTAGGAGGATAAGGGAATTAGGATCAGGTTCCTTCATAGTAATTGTATTTTAAGATGTTAACTAACTAAGGAAATTGGTCTTGCTTAATTTGGAGCTGTAGAACTCCAGTTATGGGTCACAAACCGAGACTAAGTCATGACATTGTATGGCAGTAGGACTGATTAGTTGATGAGCAATTTTGACTGTCTTGGGGGTCGAACTGGGTTCTCAGTCCTACAGAGAACTTATAGCCTCGTGTCTTAGCTTTCCAACAAGACCAATCAAGCTTGAAACGGAGTTCTATAACTCTAGATATAGTTAATAATCTGAGGAGAGGTTGGACAGTAACAGTTCAATTTCTAGACAGTAACAGTTGGACAGTAATAGTTCAATGTTTGTTAATGAGCAATTTTGATTATCTTGGGGGCAGACATGGGTTCTTTTTCTTATAGGAAACTTGTAGCCTCGTGTCTTAGCTTTCCAACGAGACCAATCTCACTTGAAACAGAGTTCTATAACTCTAGATATAGTTACAAATATGAAAGGTCGGACAGTAACAGTTGGTCAATAACAACCAATGTTTGTTGATGAGCAATTTTGACTATCTTGGAGGTCGAACTGGGCTCTCCTTCCTACAGAGGACTTGTAGCCTTATGTCTTAGCTTTCTGAAAAGACCAATCTCGCTTAAAACAGAGTTCTATAACTCTAGATATAGTTAAAAATATGAGGAGAGGTCTAACAGTAACAATTCAATTTCTAAACAGTAACAGTTGGACAATAACAGTTCAATGTTTGTTGATGAACAATTTTGACTATCTTGGAGGCAGAACTGGGTTCTCCTTCCTACAGAGAACTTGTAGCCTCGTGTCTTAGGTTTCCAACGAGACCAATCTAGCTTGAAACAAATTTCTATAACTCTAGATATAGTTAAAAATATGAGGAGAGGCGGACAATAACAGTTCAATTTCTGGACAGTAACAGTCCAATGTTTGTTGATGAGTAATTTTGACTGTCTTGGGGGCCGAACTAGGTTCTCATTCCTACAGAGAACTTGTAGCCTCATGTCTTAGCTTTCCAATGAGACCAATTTCGCTTGAAACAAAGTTCTATAACTCTAGATATAGTTAAAAATCTTAAGAGAGGTCGGACAGTAACAATTCAATTTCTAAGTAATAACAGTTGGACAGTAACGGTTCAATGTTTGTTAATGAACAATTTTGACTGTCTTAAGGGCAGAATTGGGTTCTCCCCTACTGAGAATTTGTAGCCTCGTGTCTTAGCTTTCCAACGAGACCAATATCGCTTGAAACAGAGTTTTATAACTCTAGATATAGTTAAAAATATGAGGAGAGGTCGGACAGTAACAATCCAATTTCTAGACAGTAACAGCTGGACAGTAACATTCCAATGTTTGTTGATGAGCAATTTTAACTGTCTTGGGGGCCGAACTGGGTTCTCCTTCCTACAGAGAACTTGTAGCCTCGTGTCATAGTTTTCCAATGAGACCAATCTCGCTTGAAACAGAGTTTTATAACTCTAGATATAGTTAAAAATCTGAGGAGAAGTCAGATAGTAACAGTTCAATTTCTGGATAGTAACAGTTGGACAGTAACAGTCATTAGTCTAGACAGTAATAATTGGACAGTAACAGCTGGAGATTTAAACAGTAACAGTTCAAATATAAAGAAATGAATGATAACTATGGTTGGTCAAAGAACGACAATATTAATAGATGTAATGAGAAAAACGTAAAATGTAAAGAAAGAGATGATTGAAAGAAAGATTTGTTAGTTGTTGATATGATTATTATAAAACATATCCTTGAATGAGAAAAATTTATGAGATGAGCTTGTGATTGCAGGAGGGACTATCGGTGTGGTGTAACAGCAGCAGTAGGGGAGCATAAGTAAAGCTTCTGCTGCAGGTAGGTGACTTTCACCTTTCTTTTTAATAACATTGAATAATGAAATACTTTATCATGAATGTTACCGTATTGTATTAATTCAGATATCAGATTGTTAAATGCTTAAATGCTGATAAATGGTTTATTAGCTTCGGGTAATGGCATCTAAATGGATGATCGGGACAAACAATTGATTAGCTTTGGCTAATGGTATCCGAATGGATGACCATGACAAATGAATGATTAGCTTCTGCTAATTGCATCTGAATAGATGATCGGGACCTAAGAGAAATGAATGATTAGCTTCGGCTAATGGCATCCGAATGGATGACCAAGACAAATAATTGATTAGCTTCAGCTAATGGCATCCGAATGGATGACCGGGATAAACGAATGATTAGCTTCTGCTAATTGCATCTGAAAGGATGACCGCGACCCAGGAGAAATGAATGATTAGCTTCAACTAATGGCATCCGAATGGATGACCGAGACAAACAAATGATTAGCTTCGGCTAATGGTATTCGAATGGATGACCGGAACAAACGATTGATTAGCTTCGGCTACTGGCATCCGAATGGATGACCAGGACAAAAGAATGATTAGCTTCCGCTAATTGCATCTGAATGGATGACCAGGACCCAGGATAAATGAATGATTAGCTTCGGCTAATGGCATCCGAATAGATGACCGAGACAAATGAATGATTAGCTTCGGCTAATGGCATTCGAAGGGATGACTGGGATAAACGATTGATTAGCTTTGGCAAATGGCATCCGAATAGATGACCGGGACAAATGAATTATTAGCTTTATGTTAAGCGAAAATGATCATAGTTGATCTTATGAAATCTTGAATGGAGGTTGATAATGGAAGAGAAAACGGTTTTTAGTAATTAAAGGAGAAAGAGTTTCTAATGAAAACCAGAAGGGAGAAGTGAATAAGATATGAATGCATGTTTGTCTTTTTAAATTGTTGGATATTTGTGTTGCTATATTATTGTGATTTTCATGTTTCAATAATATGTATTTTATTCCAGGACCATCGCATGTATGACAGGAGTAGATCCTATCTTATGTTCACCTTTTGTAGTCTAAGTTATAGAGAGTATACCCTTGTATTTTGTAATGTTACAAATTTTATATAACTTAATTTCTATAATTGATGTTTAAACTTGAATAGATGAACTAAATTCTGAAATTCATATAATCATATTTCATGTATGCGTGTTTATCCCATTTATTCCCCTATAATGATATTTGTTGTTCAATGTATGTTATATATGTTGTGGTTGTGATGATGATGATAACGTTTGTGAGATTGCGACCCAGGGTGATTGGGTCATGATTGAGTTATGAGATATAAGATATTAGAAGTGTAAACAAGGTATATGTCGATAACTTGGGACCTTTCGGCATAGGGGATACTCTGTCGAAATTTCGGTGGAAATTTTGGTAGGCTTTTATATGAGAACTGAAAAAAAAAAAAAAATAAAAAAAATTACTCCTATTTTTATGTACCAAATCCTACGAAAGTAACTATAAACACATATGAAAGTGTGGGCGTTACAATACATTTAGTGTATGTTAGGATCCCGAATAAAGGGATCAATCATGTATTAGCTAGCATATATTTAGTGTATGTTAGTATCCCGGGTAAGGGGATCACTATGTATTGGCTAGCATACATTTAGTGTATGTTAGGATTCCGGGTAAGGGGATCGCCTTGCATCGACTCCTACGGGGTGATGATGATACCAGTGAAATTGGTATCGGTAATGTGTTAAGCGAAAATAATCATGATTGATCTTATAAAATCTATAATGGAGGTTGATAATGGGAGAGGAAACGGTTTTTAGTAGTTGAACGAGAAAGAGTTTCTAATGAAAAAATAGAAGGGAGAAGTGAACAAAATATGAATGCATGGTGCCCTTTTTAAATTGTTAGATATTTGTGTTGTTATATTTATTGTGATATTCATATTTCAATAATATGTATTTTGTTTCAGGACCATCGCATGTATGACAAGAGTAGATCCTAGCTTTTGTTCACTTTTTGTAATCTAGGTTGTAGGGAGTATACCCTTATATTTTGTAAACATGAAAATGTTTGTATAACTTAATTTGTATAATCAATGTTTAAACTTGATTAGATGAACTGAACTCTGTAGTTCATATAACCATGTTCCATGTATGCGTATTTATTTTTTTATCCATCCATAATGATATTTGTTATATAATGTGTATCATAAATATTGTGGTTGATATGTATGATGATATTTGTGGGATTGAGACCCGGGATGATTAGGTCGAGATTGAGTTAGGAGATGCAGGTTATTAGAAGTATAAACAGGTTAAATGTTGATAACTTGGGACCTTCCGGTATAGGGGAGACTCCGTCAAAATTTCAGTAGACTTTAATATGAACATCACAAATATATATAGAAAAAAAAAATTTAATTACTCTGTTTTTCAGTTGACATAAGATTGTGAGATTGTAGTTTTTATCCCGGATCGGAGGATATTACATAAAATATTGCGTATTTTGTCAAACAAGTGTACTAGCTTTGAAATTTTAGCATCGCATTTATTTTGTACTTGATATCCTTAATACCTGAGGGTGTACTCTACTGTGTAGTTTTACACCCCCCCCTAAAATATTAAAGTCTACATCTAAACCCTAATATAAATTGAACAAAATGAATGATGAAGGGTTTTTGACATTTTGACCAAATCATAACGGATAATCATAAACTAGCTATGATATCCATTTTTTTTATTTTTAAAATATGAGAAAGATATCCTTTTTTATTTTTTATGATAACATGCTTGGAAAACCTTTAGGATTTGGTTGCATACATAAAAACAAAATATTTTTATTTTTTTTGTTTTTGTTTTTTTATAGAGGAAATTAATTTAAAAATTTTCAGACTTTTTTTAAATTTTTAAATTTTTTTTTAGAAATATTTGGAGAAAACTAGGTATTTTAATATTGGATTTGTATGTCACAATGTAAATATATAGCCTAATATTGTCTAAAATTGATAGAAAAACATGCAAGAAAATCATAAATTTTTTGAAATGACTTTTGAATTTTTTTAAAAACATATTACATAATATTATATATTATTATTATATTGGGCTGGACCAGACCTTGCCAGGTTAGGTCAACTGGCGGCCCAACAGGTTTGGCTTTGTTTTTTTTTTTTTTTGGAGGTTGACATGGGTCCAGCCCAGGTCATAGGTTAATTATTTTGGTCGCTGTATGCAAAATTCATTCTACATGCAGCGACCACGAAAGGGAAGGGGGGAAGGAGAAGGAGAGGAAAGTAACCTAGCACGGTGGTCATTACCGTGATGAGGAGGTCCAGTTGGTGGCTCAAGAGACATTAGTGGAAGAAATGGTGGTCAGCGTCATATGTGGGAAGAAGAAGAAGATTGTAGAGGAAAGGAAGAGAGAGAGAGGAGCTCATAGTGGCTATTCTATCACTAATGAGGAGTTGGGTTGGTGGAGAAGGTTGGGTCGCTCTTGTTCATGATGATGTTGAGGTGGAAGTGGCTGAAAAAGCAACGGAGAGAGAGGAAAAGAGAGAAGATCGCAGTGCAAACAAAACTAGGAAGGAGGCTATTTTTTTGCCAACTTTGGACCTGATTATCTCCTCTCTCATACCATGGAATCCACCTGTATTTATAGAAGGTGGAAGAGGTATATTTCGTCTTTACTGGTGTCAAATATTGGCCTTTGATTCGACCCGAAAGGATCCCAATTATTGGCTCAAAGTAGCTATCATGGAATGAGGCCACTCCAGCAGCTTCTCTAGAGAAAAAGATGAACAGTTAACTCAAAACTTTTAAATTTGTTCAATTTTTCCCCTGAAGAACTTCAATTTTAGCCCCAGATTTCAACGCTCTTTTCATTTTGGTCATTGGATTCGGATTTTTTCAATTTAACCCTTAATTGGCCATTAAACTTTCAAATCTCTCCAATTTCACCCCTAATTTCAGCCAATTGGGTCCCTAAAGTTCGACATCTTTTCTAGAATGATCCTTGGCTGTGAATTTCTTCAATTTAGCCTTTAATTGACCCTAAAATTTTGATTTTCTTGCAATTTTACACCTGATTTCAATCAATTGGCTTGGTAAAAATTAAATTTGGTCTCCTAAAATTTCAATCTTCTTAATTAAGCTCATATTGGGCTTAAAACTTAATTTTTAACCAATTAAGCTTCTAATAAAATTAATTTGACACATTTAAAGTATAATTAAATCCTTGCACCTAATTAAATTCTTCAATTGGATCCAAATTAATTCTTAAATATAATTAAACTTTAATTTGGCCCATAATTAAATAAAATTGGCCTATTAAAAATCTAATTATGTCTTTAGGCTTAAGTTTTATACAGATTCTTCTAATAATCATGTATCTCGACCTTGAATCTGCTTTGTCTCTCCAATTTTAGGTAAAATGGGGTATAATATTAGGCTCCCGATTCTATCCAAAATTAAAGCTTGATTTTTTCTACATGTGAAATCCTCTTAAGTTGTTTTTTGCCAAAATACCAATCTTTATTTTCTTTATTTTTTTTATTTTGTAAAGAAAGAAGATGAATTTAGGGAATAACCTAAAAATTGGTTATGACATCTTTCATCTAACATATCATCATTTAAAAAGCCATTAACATCAACTATCATGTTGTTATCTTCTTTGAGTTGTTCTTCTATTTAAATAAAGGCCTATGTTCAATAAATTTCACATAATATGGGAGCTAGTTAATTTAGAGTCTAGACACTGTTGGTGTCCTTAGTTTTCTCCACCATTATTTTCGCTACAATAAATAGTTGTTATTACCATATGTTATTGGAGCAATAGTCTGGTTTATTTTTTAATGACAAGATGATTGTATCCTCTTGTCCTATTATAGGGATATGGAAGACTTAGGCTAGGATTGTAATTCTCATTTCCATCACTCAATCTCCTTATTTGTTAACCTAATACATTTGATAACTTTATGCTATCACTATTGTTGATCGATCTTTTTTTTTATCAAATATAAGAAATATATAGATCAAAAATAAAACAGTGCTAAGAACCAGCAAGTCCACTATACAGGCATACACAATAACAGGGAACAAACTCCCAACAACAGACCCCAAATCAAGCTGTAGGAAGGGATCAGCAAAGCAGAACACAACTTGCAACATAAAACATGAACAAAAGGGGAACAGGCTGCCACAGCCAAAGTAGAACAAAAAGCAAAATATTTCTACCAAAGTAGGTCGATC
>Ga0325403_1003794_pt1 | contig 13884 bp, 6 predicted proteins | sample PopdelMetagenome_19_FD_205665 | JGI IMG/M metagenome (GOLD analysis project Ga0325403, IMG submission 205665) | Populus deltoides microbial communities from Bellville, Georgia, United States - Xylem-PdKOR-R4 | ecosystem: Host-associated > Plants > Phyllosphere > Stem > Wood/Secondary xylem...
ATTTTGATGTTATATATAATTTAAATTTAAAATAAATTAATTATAAATTATACAATATAAACACAATGCCACATAAAATATAATTTTAAAATTTAAAATATTTGTAATTAGTCAAGATTAAATAGATTTTTAACTTAAAATAATTCAACTTAAACAAATTATCAAAATATTATAAAAGTAAAATATTTTAACATAAATATTTTAAATATAAAGTTAGGTCAATATTATCAAGGCTAATGAGATCTAAAGCATCTCTTGTTTTGCTCAAATTCCTACAAAGTATAAACATGAAAGGAAACAACATGAATATAAACTATATATATTAGTGATAAATCTAATTTTAAAAAATTAATATGATTGTTAATAAAAATAGTAATAATAATTTTCAATATTATTATTAATATCATTGTTATTAAAAATAATAATAATAAATAGTTTTTTATATTTAGATGGTTTAATTAATTAAATCTGGTTCAATTTGATTTAATGACTTTTTAAGAACGGAACGGAATATGTGAAATGAAACTAAAACATTCTAGCTAAAATTTAGCTGTAAAATTTAGAACGGACCGAAATTTAAAATGAGATGAAAATTATTTTATTTTATTTTAATTTTTAAATTAATATGAAATATTAAGCTATTTCAAGCAAAACAAAATGAAATTCACAATCTCGTTTTTATGAATCGAAGATAGCCTCGAAACACTAAACAAACTGACCCTACCAAGCCTTTTCCAGGCTTGATCTCAGCCTGATTGTAATTTAATTGAATAAATCGGACCGGCTTAAAATTATGGAGGTTTTCTCTCTACTAGCTCCCCCGCTCATAGAATGGATCGCTCAAGAAGAGCACTTTTTGGGAAAAGAATGAGCTGAGCACTTTTATACGCATTTACACGCTAATGAGCCAAAGAGTTGGTTTAGAGAGAAAACCCGCGAACGGGAGTGAGCCAAGTAGGGTAAGATTTTCTCTGCCTCGTTCGGTAAAGGAGCTTTTTATGACTATATACAAGTATATAAATGGATCCGCCTTTTAGAGGTGCGAGAAGGTCGTCCGATTGAATCTTCTTGTTCCTGGATGCTTCATCGGAATCCATCGCTATTCCTTTCCTCCATCGAGAAAGGTTCATTTTTCTTTTCGCTAGGTAATGCAATGCAAGAAGTCGGAAATCAAGTTGTTTCTGATGATGAAAAGAGCTATTATGCTATGCATAAAACATAAAATGTATATAATTGTTCTTGGCACTCGGATCTAGGATCAAAACACTCACATCCTCCGGGCTCTCATTCAGATTCAGTCAATTCAAACAAGCTCGGAAGCGGACCTCAAAGCCGACCTAAGCTTTGGTAGAGAATTACTTTCCTGACATTCATATTGTACAAGTTCTGTTCCATAGACATAAATGAATACCATCAGACATTACTCCATATATAAAGTACAAGAAACCATCCTTTCAAGAACACAAAATTAAATCATTCCTCAGTTTTCGTTGAATTAATCTTATGTTTTTGTGAGTATAAAATGTGGGTAAGTTGCTACTTTTCCTTTTTTTTATTGGAAGGGGCGTCGGACCTTGGGTAAGCTCTACTCCATTACATCAACTAAACAAACTATAATTGTTAGAACTTGAAACTGCTTCACTAAAATAAATAAATTGTGGGATACATTTAAAAAAAAACCCTAAAAAAAATTTGAAATTTCATCCGCCCTCCTTGTAAAATATTATTAATTGTAATAGTATTTTTTTCTGATTTTTTTTCAATTTATATTTTTTTTCAATTTCTTTTTCATTTTTAAACTTTAGGTTTATTAGGAATTAAATTTCATAATTCTTTTTAATTTAATTTCTATAATATTATCTCAGTCTTATGACCTAGACTGCTACTTTGATGAGTTAACTTAGTTAACTCGTGTTTTTTTCATTTGATTTTTTTTTTCAATTTCATCCTTCAACATTGAGTAATTGAGGATTAGGTTTTGTAATTTGTTTTGATTTGCTTCTTATAAGATTATGTTCATCTCATGAATCAAATCACAGGTTTGGCAGCTTAATCTGGATTAATCCGAATTATTTTTTTGTGTCTTTTTTAATCATTTTTTTTCAATTTCATATTTTTATTGGGTTATTTTGGTGTCATGATCCAAGTCATGGATATGATAGGTTAACCTAAGTTAACTTAGGTTTTTTAATTCTTTTTTTATTTTGTTTTTTCAATTTTATCATTTAACATTGAGTTTATTAAAAATTGATCTTCATAATTTGTTTTGGTTTGCTTACTATTAGGTTATTATGTTCTCATGACTCGACATATGAAAGGGTATGTTAACATATGACTTGATTTGAACTGATCCAATATGTCATTATCTCAATATATATAAAAAATATCTCATTTTAAATATTTATTTTGAGTCAAATTATATTTTTACTGGTCATTTAGATTGTTTTTAGATCTGCCAAAACTACTAGATATATTAGATCAATTTCCACACAGTTTAAATTTTATTTTTACTAGAAAAGATATTAATAACACTTAGATTTTTTTTTCACGTTAAAAAAATTAATCCTATTCATAATGTGGTGCCGATGAATTATCTAATAATCACTTAATTATGGTTTCTTATGTGTAAAGGTTTTACACTGTATATAGATATTGTCAAGAGCGGGTATGTTGATTAATAAAGTTTGCGTACTCTCTTAATTTTCTATATTTAAACTTTAAAACCAACATCTAGGAAAATTTATTTTTTAAAATACATCAAATTAAATTAAAAAACATATTAAAAACACTCCTTAATGTTAAACAAAGAGAATGCAAAGGTTGCAGCCACTTGAGAATGTAAATTAGGTTTTTCACAATTTTTTTTAGAATTTATTACAAAATTTTTAGTTAACTATTTGATCAAATATTTTAGGATGGTAAATTATGTGAAATCCCCGAACACATTGCTTCATTGTTAATAACAGTTTGGTTCGGGCTTGCAATTCATCATGTTTCAATGAAGAACTTGAAATGTTCCCTAAAATGATACTGGAAAAATCGTTAAAAATCCAACCCACAAAAAAAGATACTGAAAATGTTCAGAATTGGATGTGTAAATTGCTTTTTGACTAATTGTTTAACAAGTATTGCTCCTGCTATGATTTGTGATTTGGTATGGTGTATCATCCTCTACAGGGATGATTTCATAAGCAGACACCTGAATCATGAAGACCTTGCATATATATACGGGGTCAAAATTAAGGGACAAACAACATAATAAAGTATATACTTAGATTTGTGGACATGCTGTGTACATTTATTTTATTGGTAAAAAAAAAGAGCTAGGTGATTAAAGAACATATACTGACAATCAATAGATCAATTCAATAATAATAAAAAAAAATCATAGGAACTTGTAAAAAAACACAAAAACAAAAAGGTGACATCAAAACTAAGATTTCAACTAATCAAATGGAAAAAAAAAGCAGAGAAAAATACTCATCTTGAGCTAACCTAAATGAGCATACCAAATATGCAAGTCAAGTCATTAGATCAGGATAAGCTAATATATAAAAAAAGGTGATGGTACCGAGATAAATGAATAGAAAAGAAATTGAAGAAAATCACGAAGCACAATATATATACATAAAAAACTATAACATTGTGTTGTTACTCATTTTTAGGCCCCACGTGCTGGAGATTGTGTATACCCCTCTTGAACCAAGTGCAGGAGATTAGCTCATGTTTGCTAGAAGATTGATAAAAGCAGAGAAGACAAATATATTTTTCGAGTCCTGTTTAAGCTGTTTTCTGCCCTCTTTATCCTCCCCCTTGCTACCAAAATCTTTAGGTTTCCTAGACTGATTAGGAGTCTTTATAATGCTAAATTCATTCATTAGTTATATGGTCTTTAAACTTGGATAAATCTCTCAAAATTTGCACTAAAAAAACTGATTATGTTGTTTTTGTTGTTACTCATTTTTGGACCCCATGTTTGCTGGAAGATTGACAAAAGCAGATAAAAGAAATATTTTTTCGAAACCCTGTTTGAGCTGTTTTCTACTCTCTTTATCCTTCCCCTTTGCTGCCAAAATTCAGGTTTTCTTAGATTGATCAGAAGTCTTCATAATGCCAAATTCATTCCTTTTTTATCTGGTCTTTAAGGTTGAAAAAAATCCCTCGGAATTTGCATAAAAAAATGGTTATGCTGTTGTCGTAATTTTTTGTTCCAACTTAGGCTCTGATTCTGACTCGGTTTCGTACGATATCTGACCATCCTAAGTATATTCTGTCACTCATGATATGTTAAAAAATTGACGTACATCTTTATTTGGTCCTAGGGATCATTGTTCTTAGAGCAAATCTCAGTCAGATTCGGATGCTCAGCATCGTCAGATCAAGAACCTTTTTGACCAACTAGATTACTGGCAGATTCTATTCTCTAAAATGATTTTATCTCACTTCAACTCTTTCATTAAATTTGTAGTCTGGGACACGTAGATGAATTTAAGCTTTTGAATTGCTTGATTCCGATATCAGAAACTCAAGATATTCCTATTTGAAATCTAGCGTGAAAACATAGAATCTTGCCTCGAGAAGGTTTCCAGGCGAGTTTGGTTGCAATTCTGTTATTCAAAACGAATTTATCTCACTTTGAATCCTCATCAAAGTTGTAGTCCAGGACACGTAGATGAATTTGAGCTTTTAAATCACTTGATTTCAATATCAAAAGCTCAAGATATTCCCGTTTGAATATCTAGTGTTGAAAGCAGGGATTCCTGACCGCGAGAAGGATTTTTGCCCAAGTTCGCGGGACTGATTCGAAGGATTTTTTTGGACCAAGGACTGAATCGAAAAGTGCTAAATTGAGGGATTGAATTGAAGAAGGACATTGAAAGCTGGAGAGGGGGGCTGGATCATCATAAATGATAGGATTTTTACCACACCGAATAAGGAAAATAAGACTTTGCAGCTGCACCCTCCATCTGATTTCTTTCCTTTTTTCTCTGCAAATTCCTACTGTTTTTCCTTTATCATCACGCCTGATTTTTGGAGCTGCAACCACGTTTTTATTGCCTCATTTCAAAGGGAGCAGCTGACCCTATGGAAGGATAGAAAGAAGCCACACCATCCTCTAAAAAACTGGAAAGAAATCGGACATCAAAATTAGAATATGACAGTTTTCTTTTTGCGTTTTTTTTACTGCAAATCAGTAGGGATTTGCATCCTAGAATTAATGCATTAAATCTTTCCTAAATAGAGATATGTTAGACTATATATAAGCCCCTCTAATGATCTAGTGAAGGAGGTGAAAAACGCAGAAAAAAAGAGCATAAAAAGAAGAGAAAACCGGGGGAAGAGGAGCAGAAAAAAAAGCAAAAGAAAGAAGCAAAACACAAGAGAGGCAGGGAGTTTTAAAAAAATCGCTGATAACAGGGGAACATAGGGGTTCTTTCTTTGATCCTTTCGTCATTGTGAAAAAAAAAAACGAGAGGAGAAAAGAGAGGCAGGCGACAGGGAAATCAGTAAAAGCAAGAGAAGTAGAAGGAAGAACGTTCAATTCATCAGCACAGCTTCAGTGCCTTTGCTTCGTCTGTCATTTACCAGTAGCTAAGGAGGCACACGTGAGCTGTCTTTCGGTCTTTGGTTATTATTTACTGTAGACAGGATCTGCAGGTATAAGCCCTAATCTCTCCTCCTTTGTTATTTTTTTATACTAGGCATTCGTTGGTTATTCGGTTGTAAAACTTTCTTCCCTCTGAATAATTGGTTCTGTTTAGACAAAGCCAACGCTTGCCCATTATTCTTTCATGATGTTGGAGTTTAGCGGCAGTCCATGTAAAAGGGGCTGCCTTCATGTTTAGGAACGTTTACATTTAGGGACCTTCACTGTGTGTATTCCTTGCGCTGCTAGAGAAGAGATTAGCCGGCCATGGCTTTTACATTTAGAGAACATGCTTCCAGTTTTTATTTTATTTTTTTCTTGCTGTCTGCGTGTGATGGTTATGTTGGGTTTTAGTTTTGTCAAAGAAAGGGGTTTATGGGGATGAACACTGTCACTAAATTCTGTTTTATTTCTCTCTAGTTATGTTTTTTTTTTAGTTGCTTTAAGCTTTCTTATAAATTTTAGAATATATGTGAGCGATTGGTTACCTTTTATTGCGATTCTTGTATTTAATTGCGATGCTTGTGGTTTTTTTCTTTAAATGTTTTCTTGTGTGTTGCATACGGCCAATACTCTAACATGTTTTGAACGCTTCTTTTTTTTAATATACAAAAAATATTGGAAGTTTCGAAAATGTGTTTTCGCATGGATTTCTTAAACACAACAAAAATTATTTTCTTGCATTTCTGGATTTTACAACATGTTTGTAAAACTCCAAAGGGTATTGGCCAATATTCCAAAAAATATAAAAATCTTATTTTGGGGGGAATTCATCTATTATTCACCGCTAATGTTTGGATAAAGAAATCGTTAAAGGATGAATATCCAAAATATTATTGGGAATAATTTGTTATTCCTGAAATAAACTATAATTGTTAGAACTTGAAACTGCTTCACTGAAATAAATAAATTGTGGGATACATTTTAAAAAAAACCCTAAAAAGAATTTGAAATTTCATCCGCCCTCTTTGTAAAATATTATTAATTGTAATAGTATTTTTTTTCTGACTTTTTTCTCAATTTATATTTTTTTCAATTTATTTTTCATTTTTAAACTTTAGGTTTATTAGGAATTAAATTTCATAATTCTTTTTAATTTAATTTCTATAATATTATCTCAGTCTTATGACCTAGACTGCTACTTTGATGAGTTAACTTAGTTAACTCGTGTTTTTTTCATTTGATGTTTTTTTTTAATTTCATCCTTCAACATTGAGTAATTGAGGATTAGGTTTTGTAATTTATTTTGATTTGCTTCTTATAAGATTATGTTCATCTCATGAATCAAGTCACAGGTTTGGCAGCTTAATCTGGATTAATCCGAATTATTTTTTTGTGTCTTTTTTAATCATTTTTTTTTCAATTTCATATTTTTATTGGGTTATTTTGGTGTCATGATCTAAGTCATGGATATGATAAGTTAACCCAAGTTAACTCAGGTTTTTTAATTCTTTTTTATTTTATTTTTTTTATTTTATCATTTAACATTGAGTTTATTAAAAATTAATCTTCATAATTTGTTTTGATTTGCTTACTATTAACATTGAGATTATCATGTTCTCATTACTCGACATATGGAACGGTATGTTAACATATGGCTTGATTTGAACTGATCCAATATGTCATTATCTCAATATTTATAAAAAAAAAATCTCATTTTAAATATTTATTTTGAGTCAAATTATATTTTCACCGGTCATTTGGATTGTTTTTAGATTTGCCAAAACTACTAGAGATGTTTGATCAATTTCCACACAGTTTAAATTTTATTTTTTTACTAGAAAAGATATTAATAACACTTAGATTTTTTTTTTCACGTTAAAAAAAATTAATCGTATTCATAATGTGGTGCCGATGAATTATCTAATAATCACTTAATTATGCTTGCTTATGTGTAAAGGTTTTACACTGTATATAGATATTGTCAAGAGGGGGTATGTTGATTAATAAAGTTTGCGTACTCTCTTAATTTTCTATATTTAAACTTTAAAACCAACATCTAGGAAAATTTATTTTTTAAAATACATCAAATTAAATTAAAAAATATATTAAAAACACTCCTTAATGTTAAACAAAGAGAATGCAAAGGGTGCAACCACTTGAGAATGTAAATTAGGTTTTTCACAATTTTTTTTTAGAATTTATTACAAAATTTTTAGTTAACTATTTGATCAAATATTTTAGGATGGTAAATTATGTGAAATCCCCGAACACATTGCTTCATTGTTAATAACATTTTGGTTCGGGCTTGCAATTCATCATGTTTCAATGAAGAACTTGAAATGTTCCCTAAAATGATACTGGAAAAATCGTTAAAAATCCTTCCCACAAAAAAAAGATACTGAAAATGTTCAGAATTGGATGTGTAAATTGCTTTTTGACCAATTGTTTAACAAGTATTGTTCCTGCTATGATTTGTGATTTGGTATGGTGCATCATCCTCTACAGGGATGATTTCATAAGCAGACACCTGAATCATGAAGACCTTGCATATATATACGGGGTTAAAATTAAGGGACAAACAACATAATAAAGTATATACTTAGATTTGTGGACATGTTGTGTACATTTATTTTATTGGTAAAAAAAAGCCAGGTGACCCAAGCATATTTTAAAGAACATATAATATCAATAAATCAATTTAAATAAAAGAAAAATCATAGGAACTTGTAAAAAAAAAAACAAAAACAAAAAGGTTATTGAAACAGAGAAGACAACAAAACTAGGATTTCAACTAATCAAATGAAAAAAAAAAAGAGAGAAAAATACTAGTCTTGAGCTAACCTGAGTGAGCATGCCAAATATGCAAGTTAGGTCATGAGATCAGGATAAGCCAATAAAAAAAAATGATGGGACTGAGATAAATGAATAGAAAAGAAATTGAAGAAAATCACGAAGCCCAATATAAAAAAAAACCTCTAACATTGTGTTGTTACTCATTTTTGGACCCCACGTGCTAGAGATTGTGTATACCCCTCTTGAACTGAGTGCAAGAGATTAGCTCATGTTTGCTGGAAGATTGACAAAAATAGAGAAGAAAAAAATGCTTTTCGAACCCTGTTTGAGTTGTTTTCTACCCTTTTATCCTCCTTCTTTGCTGCCAAAATTGTCAGGTTTTTTAGAGTGATTAGGAGTCTTCATAATGCTAAATTCGTTCCTTTTTTATCTAGCCTTTAAGGTTGGATAAATTCCTTATAATTTGCAGTAAAAAAAAATTGATTATGCTGCTGTCGTGATTTTTTGTTCCAAATTAGGCTTCGATTCTGATTTGGTTTCGTGCAATATATAGTCATCCCAGCTATATGCTGATACTCATGCCATGTTAAGGAATTGACCTACACCTTTATTGGGTCTTAGGGCTCGTTGTTCTTATAGCAGACTCTCAGTCAGATTACGATACTCAGCATTGTCAGTTTTCCAAAATCAGATCAAGAGATCCCTTTTGACCAACCAGGTTGTGGCAAGATGCTAAACATTGACAAAAACTATATCTGTCAAAATTGGTGAAACCTGCAGAAGGCGAAGGAAGAGACAAAAAAAAAAGCAGAGAAACGAAAGAAAGAAGAGAAAGGGAGAGGAGAAAAAAAACACAAAGAATAGAGAGAGTTTCTTTCCTTCATCCTTGTGTTACTGTGAGACGGGAAATCATAACAGAGGAGAGGGAGAGAAGAAAAATTGAAGCTAAAACCAGTAAAGAGAGGGACGAAGATGCAGAGCTAAACGCAGGAGACGGACGCAAACAGAGAACAGATGGAAAAGGGCTTAAACAAACGAACACGAATAGATCAGCCATCACGCCTTCAACATCTCTGCAGCTCCTTCATTTCTGCCTCCAAATCTGTTATTCCCAGCTTTGGCATGCATAGTTGCATTGTTACTGTTCAAGTGAATTATAATTCACTTAAACAATAACCAAGGCACTCGTGAGGAAACTCACGCATGTCTTTGTGCCCAGCCGGGTCACTGGCCAGTGACCCGGCTAGGCCTGCTGGATTCAGCCCAGCCACATGGGCCGAGCTGGACCCAACCCCTAAAAAAATGAGTAAGATCGTTGGTTTTTTTTTTTTTGTATTTATTTAATGGTTTTTTCTCATGTGTATGTGTATATGTCTAAAAAAAATGTTTTCTTGTGTGATGCATATAACCAACACCCTAACATATTTTGAATGTTTTTTTTTAAACAAATATTCCAAGTTTTAAAAGAAAATGTGTTTTAGCATGGATTTCTTAAACACACAAAAAAATTATTTTCTTACATTCTAGATTTTACATTTTGGTGTTGGCCAATATTCCAAAAAATATAAAAATCTTATTTTAGAGGAAATTTATCTATTATTCACCATCAATGTTTGGATAAAGAAATCCCTAAGGGATAAATATCCAAAATATTATTGGAAATAATTTGTTATTATTTGCTGTTAGTATTTGGATAAAGAAACCTTAAGTGGTTAATATCCAAAATATTTTTTCTAGAAATAATAAATCATTATACATCCTTCAAAGAAGCCTTAATTATAATTGGGGACATTTTAAATTTTAATTCCACGATTTACGAGCCGTAAAAGTATAAAATACTAAAGCAAAAAAAAAAGGGGCTTTTAAAGCACCTTGAATTTCCTTAGATTTCTAACTTCGTTTTTTTGTTCCTCTTTCTTATAATTTACGAGTCTCAAAAACTTGAAATATTAAGGGAAAAATGAGCTTGTAAAGCATATTGAATCTCCTTGGATTTCTATCTTAATTATCTTTAAAATCGTAGGTTATAAATTTAGTCTGAATCAAACACAGATTTCAAGAGATCTGCATTGGTTCACCTTGGTACTTTGTAGACACATCTAAAGGTATGATCCACATTGACCAATGGTTATTTCTTTTAAATTTTGAACCGAAGTCCATTTATCATAGTACACCACCTATCATAGAAAAATTGATTAGAGAACACAAACACTATAGCAATCATAAAGCAAACCAAACACCAAGCAGTTTACCTTAGGTAGGGCATACTACGGGTGTTAAAACCTTTCCTTTACGCAACCAGTCCCTTGCCTTAGAATCTCTAAAAGACCAATTAGATTTCTTTGTAACCATAATACTAGGTGGCGACTCCCTTATTCATAAAAAAAAACCCTGAAATCAATCCCCCCTCACGGGGAGAGTCGTCGCGACGCCGAGCTTTTGCGAGGGTGCAACACATTGAAGGATGGAACTGGAAAAAAATCCTAACAAACCTAACATTTAAAGGATGAAATTGAGAAAAAAAGATATAAATTTAAAAAATTTATCAAAGTATATTCAACAAAGAACAAGAAATAAAAAGAATCCAGATTATTCATGTCATTTTCAAAATTAGTGATAAATTTTATAGAAGCAAATAAATAAAAATAATAGAGCCAAAACTCAAATTGAATAAACGCTGAAGTCTGAAACTGAAAAAAACTTGAGTTGTTCTTAAAGGAAAAAACAAACTTGGGTGAACCTCCTTAATTTGGATTAATCTTTAAAACTTGCAACCTGTGAAATTCTAGGCCTAAGCTAAATCAAGAATCTCAATTCTCAGTCAATTTAATGTTGAATGATAAAATTGAAGGGAAAAAATCAATTCAAAAAAATTGCCAAAGTGAAAAACAAAATAGGGATCAAATTTGGTAAAAAGAAATGGAGGATGAAATCATAAAAAAAAAAATAATTTAAAAATTTTTCTCAAACAAAACAAATAAAAATAAAAATAAAAAGAATGAGAAGCAACTTAAAAGATGAAAAGATTTCACGGGGTTGAAATTGAAAACGAATTCCACATTTATAAATTATTCCAAATAAAACAAATAGTAATCGAAAGAATAGGGATCAAATCAAAGAGGAGAGAGAAAAATATATATAAAAACTAAAAAGTCACCAATGGTAAGCCGAACAGTCATTGGCCACTCACGTTGCCTCATCACGGATAGGATACCAAGACGATTTGGTGTTGTCGTTGACCACACTGCACGTGTAAGTGACTTTTTTTTAGTAATGTTTATATTTTTAAATGATAAAATACCCTTAGACAAGCTTGATAATAACAAAAAAAAACCGAGTGAAAATACAAAAATACCCCTGGATGTAAGATAAAGAAAATTTCACTTTAAAGGACATTTAAGTCAATTCATTCTTCTTAAAAAATTAATAATACAAAAACACCCCTAGGCATAAGCTTTTTAAAAAATAATTTTAAAGGAAATGTATTTATTATATTGTGCACTAAAATTGTAAAAAGATCGATTTATCCCCCATCAAAGCGATAATGACTAATAGACCCATGTGAAAAGACCATATTACCCTGACAACAAGTTTTTTAGGTGTTTTTAGAAGGAAAAGGCATTTTTTTTTATTGTGGATTGTTTTAATGTTTTTCCAACACCGTTTAGATTTTCTTACTAGATTTTTAGTCAGCGTTCCATGACACGACCAAAAGATTGATGTCTTCTCCCAAGTGCAGGAGTGTCGAAGTAACAAATAACCCGGCAAGACCGGGGTCGAACCACAGGGAGGTTAATTGTATAAATTATAAGCAGCAATAATACAACAATAATAGTAACAATAATAACAATAACAACAATAACAATAACAATAACAATAACAATAACAACAACAACAACAAATAATAATACTAGTAGTAGTAGTAGTAATACTAATAATAATAGTAATAGTAATAGTAATAGTAATAATACCAATAATACTATTAATAATAATAATAATAATAATAATAAAGATTAAGAAAAAAAAGTTGATGAGAACTTTGAGATGGAAGATTAACGTGACGATTAATAGAAAGTATATATTAAAAAAATAATGAAAAGTAAAAGGAAAGAGAGGTCAAGCTTGCGAGCTCGGTTAAAAATCAAAAAGCTCATGCGAGGTTCGTGTATCCTTTTTTTTAAAGTTTTGCTCCATTCCTTTTTTCAACAAACAATATGCCATCGTTGCAATAAACTATTTTTTAATAATTTAGAATTTAATTGATAAATTATTAGGTCATAAAAATAGTATTTTGATTTAATTAATTATATATTATTTACTTAGATATGTCGCCAGTTTTACACCGCAGGCCGTGACAAAATGGATGCTCATGCATTTTTGTCCAGTTTTACATCACCAGTTTTACATAGATAAATTATTAGGTCAATAATTGGAATAGTTTTCTTTAAATAGAAAAATTATAAGAGCCTAATAATATTGAATAAAAAATTAAAAAAAAATCTAAACTAAAAAAAAAGAAATTAAAATAAAAGTTATTTAATGTCAACCAGTGCATTAATGTTTGATATAAATGTGTGTTTGGTATTTGATATGAATGTTTAATTTTTTATATCAATACCTCAAACCATAAAAAAAAAAAAAAACATTAAAAATTATTAATTTAATATATTTTCAAACGAAATATATTTTTAAAATACACCTAAATATAGTTTTAAATACAAAAAGAAAAGTTGCCAAGAAGGGTAATTAAAAAAAAAATGGTTGGAATCCATATGGAATAAGTGAAATAATTAATAAAATTTAGACAAGAGATGACAAAGGGAGCATAATTTGAGGTTCTTATGGTATATCAACTGTTACAGGAAAGCAGGCGAAGAAAGAAAGGTCCAATTATTGGTGGAAAGTTGAACGTTGATTTTAAGTGTTTTATGGACTGGTTCTAGGCCTTAATTTAGTAGTTGGGCTTTGAATGATAATGGGCTTAACAAGTGGGCCTTCAATCAAGCTCATAAAAAAGATGGAAAACGAGAAATTATACGTGGAGAATTTTCTAAATCTTGAAATAGAAAACTATAGAAAATATATTCACTGATTAAAAATGAAAATTTTTCCTTTTAAAAAGTTTTTTTTTTCATTTTCCTAGAAAAAAAGAATAAAATATATCAAAGTTATAATTAAGTTAAAAACCAAGATGATACTCTATTTTATAGAAATTAAATCATTCCTAGTTTTTGTTGATTTAAATCTTAATGAGCTTGAAGGGGCATTGGACCTTGGATAAACTCTACTTCATTACATCAACCAAATAAACTATAATTGTCAGAACTTGAAACTGCTTCACTGAAATAAATAAATAAATTGTGGGATACATTACAAAAAAAAAAGGAAAAAAAAAAGAAAAAAAAGAGAGAGAATAGGGAATTTCATTAGCCCCTGCTTATAAAATGAATCAATGCATTTTTACAGTACTTTTCCCATTGATTTTAGAGTATATACTAGAT
>Ga0325403_1003795_pt1 | contig 13882 bp, 3 predicted proteins | sample PopdelMetagenome_19_FD_205665 | JGI IMG/M metagenome (GOLD analysis project Ga0325403, IMG submission 205665) | Populus deltoides microbial communities from Bellville, Georgia, United States - Xylem-PdKOR-R4 | ecosystem: Host-associated > Plants > Phyllosphere > Stem > Wood/Secondary xylem...
AAATACATATTTAGTCATTATTTTCTTCTGACGTTCAAAACAAAGCTTCTAATCATTTAGCTGATTCCTGGTACCGACACATATATATGTAACAAAACCTGAGGTGAAGATAAATTCCTTCTGTATCCATATCTGGCCAAAAGTCTTTCTTTCATTAGTAATTAAATTACTACTGAAACCCTTCGTTTTCATTGTGCAATCATATTTTGAATCAAACAAGACTAAAACAAAAATTCTTCAAGAAGACTACAAGGAGTATTGCTCAGGTGGACAACAGGCTTCCAACAGCAACCATTTCCTCTCACAAATGGTCCACGTTCTGCATGTTTCAATCCATAGACATTGAAGACAGAATGGCCTAGCTATATATAGATGTGTTTTTTCAAAATCAAATGTTCAGCAATATAGCTGCCCTAAAAGCATATATTAGCATGCCCCTAAACTGAAGCTAAACAGAATGGCCTAAAGACTTACAGAAGGCCAAGGTTTCGAACCCTAGGAAGACATGGAAGGACCACTACAGGAATAGGATCCAATCCACCCTACAAGCTAACCACTTCAAGTGAAATACGTGAGTAGCTAGGATTGGCAGGGAAGAATTGTGAAGATATGGACTAGGAAAACATAGAACACCAAATATAATTGCTTCAAGAAAGAAGTGGTCAAGAGAAACAAACCTAGGATACAAAACCAACGCAGGAAATCAATGCACTCCCTGTAATGCCATTGCCACCTGGGGCGGAGCCTTTTATAAGGCTAAGCAGGTAACAAAAAAAATTTAATAATCCACTTTCCTTTTATTTTTTACATAGCAAACCTATAAACTGCCCACTTTCCCCAACACTAATTAATTAGCACCATTAGCCGCATACTCAATTTTTAATTAATTAGCAGCCATTAGCCGCACACAAACCTATCTAAATATAAATAATTAATTGGTTCACATGTCTTCTAAGTAACTTGGGGTTTTAGCGTTTTCTTCTCAACAATATATAATTTTAACTTGAATTTTAAAGAAAAATCTATACAGAGAGCCGCAAGAGTGTAAAATTATTAGGTAATAATTTACAAGCTCTGATTTTTCATTTTAAATTCAATGTTTCACATTCATTATAATAGATTGTTAGTGGAGTAAACAGTAAACTGTACCTTAGAAATGAACAGATACTAACATACTAGTACTAATAATTTATTGGTTGTTTCGCATCACTAGTTTATCCTTATATATTCTATATTTCATGAATATTTTATTATGATATTAATATCTTTTTATCTTACACCTAACTTTTTTAATTCTTTTTAGTTGAATAAGTTATAAATTATAATGAAAAATCAAGGAAGCAAGAAAGGAAAAACTATATTTGCATTCTTTTTTCGTTTCCTCAAGTAGAAAAAAGCAAAAGGGTTTGAGAGAGAGAGAGAGAGAGGAGACGGTGTGTATGGTGTTTTCTTGCCTTCGTTTTGTGAGAATGCATGTGTTTGTGATCATGATGAGAATGAACAAAATGTGACAAGTACTTGTATTTAGTTTTGGCATGTGATGTTTGTTAAGCTGTGCATGGTGGCAATTTATCACAAACACATCCATACATGCATTCTCACAAAACAAAGACAAGAAAACATCGTACTCTCTCTCACTCTCAAACCCTTTTGTTTTCTCTACTTAAAAGAAACGAAAAAAATAATGCAAATGTGAAATGTTCAATTCAAGCACGGTACAGTAACTCACCTTGGAGTTGAAATGGGCAAAAGGGTGTCGAGTTCACTGCCAAGTGTCAGGATTAAACAGCAGAACACAACCGAAAAAGTTCTCGAAGCCTATTCACCACAATATTTATTTTCTTAATTGTTTTCCTATTTTGGGGGATTTATGAGAGAAACTGCGCAGGAGGGAAATGTGACCGTTATAAACCGTTAGGAACTTTTGTCATATGGATTATATATACAAGTCTACTGGCCTTTTTTTCCCTTGCATATAATAGAAAATGTCATAGCTCCAATTATATATATTAAAGTTGATGATGCTACAGTGTTGTCGAGTCAAGCTCCAAATTTTTTATAACATCGATAATGACATCATCACAATATACATCTACACACAGCAATATTTGAGAAATTGATTTTGAGATGGAAATATAATATTATATTCCTTCCATTAATTAGGTAGACCATCAGGCCTGGATCAAGCAAAAAACATTTCCCAAATACAATGAAGGAGACCTTTCATGTCACTTTCTTCAAACTAAACAGTAATATTTTGAAATCATTCACCCAAGCAGGATTTATATAGCTAGCTTTTACGATAGAAGAGCTAAAAGAGTAGCATTAGTGAGTTAAATTCCTGCCTGTCAACAATTCATCCTTCATTGTATTCCAGACGGAATCAGTGTTTAAATACCAACAGAAATGGTAAATACCAACAAGATTTTTTCCCCCCTCCGCCATCAATGTTAAAAAGTCCCCTAAACCCACAAAAGAAATTTATTTTACAGGTATTCCAATTCCCAAGCCCAGCTTTCAGCTCATAACAACCTAAAAATTAAAAACTATGATCTTTTTGAGGTTTTAAACAATTTTATGAAATCACATGTGATGATAGAAACAAAAGAAGATAATTATTTCACTGTTCAATCCATATTGATGCACAATAAAACCTTGTGACTTTTAATTTCTTTCTTTCTAATAGCATGCGGAAAAAGTCCAGTCGTCAACCTCTCATATCAATCTCAGATCGATGAATCTGTTTTACTTTTGATTCCGTTAAAAGCAATGCTTTCAATATGCTATCAAACAATAAAACTTTTTAATCGAATAAAACTATAAAACTAACGAAAACAATAGAGATCGTTTTTTCTTTTTGAGAAGAAAATGATTAATTAAACTATCTATGAGTTCATGATCACAGAGGGACCTTCCAGCAATTTACTAATGATGATGATGATGCTGCTGCTGCTTTTTATATAACATATATAGAATCCCTTTGTTTAAATTATTTCAACATGAAAGAAGTTTCTGATGGATATTTAGCATTTCTTAGAGGCGTAGCAATTGCTTAGCCGAGATGCCTGAAAAGAGACACAAACCCCCCCTTTTTGTGTGTGACGTAAACGATGCATATGTTCTTGTAAGGCTGCAAAATTCTTGCCAACCATAACTGGTGGTGCTGATGTGTTTTAGTGTCAGACTGACGACTTAATTTTTCATGAAGAAACTAACTTCGATTCCTTTTTGGTGATATTTGTCGCATCCAAAAACATCAAGCAAAGGTGTAGGAAGCTATGTCATGGATGACTTGAAAGGCCCAGCACACTGGTTTGAGGCACAAGAAATCTATTCACAGACGCCAGAGGCTATAACAGTAGCTTTTAAATTGATGTATATATGATTGTCAAAGCTGGATCAACTCGTGGCCTCATTCCAGTTTATTAAACTAATTGTATGGTGTTTTCTTCCAACGAATTTCTATTTGGAAATATGGTTGAAGTTGCTTTTTAAAGTGTTTTTAACTTATAAATGTATTAAAATAATATTTTTATATTTTTTAAAAATCATTTTTGATATTAACGCATCAAAATGATTTAAAAATATCAAAAAAATATTAATTTGAAGAAAAAATATAAAAAAAATTAATTTTTTTTCAAAAACACTTTTGAAACGCAGAAACAAATAGGGCCAATAATCAAGTCCAAGTATTTATTTAGTTAAATAATTTTGAGTTCATACTTGGGGTTAATTTGACTCGATTAATTAAAGGTTGTAAGTACTTAATTGCTTAGTTAACTTTCGAATTTGTTTTTAATAATAATCAAGTCAACTTGTAAATTAACATGATGGTGTGAGAGTTTTTTTAAGTTGATATAAAAAAAATTATGTTAATTTATATCAAAATAACATCATAGATCAAGAATTTAACTAATTTATTAGTTCATGGCAAGTTTTTTTATTATTATTAGTAACGTGAGTGTTCAGACTAACTTGCGCGTATATCGACTAATCTCACGGACCCTGAAGTTAACGACCATATAAACCTCTAGTGACCCTAAGATTTGTGAGACTCAAATTGATGATCGCTATAAAGCAAATATAAAGCATGACCAGTTGAGCTACACCCTTCAAGCAGGGGTGGAGCTGGTAGTATTTGATAGAGGAGGCCAAAATTAATATAACAAGATAATTAAAAAGCCCATTTATTTAAAATAAAAAATATTATACCATTCCATACTTAAATACTAAATAATAATAAAAAATTAAAATGTTTTGCAGGTCCGAGCCCTGCTTGCCTCCCCTAGTTTCGTCCTTGTCCTTAGGGTTGTTCATCGCAAGTTTCTTCTTTACAAACATGGTGGTGTGAGACTCTTTTTTTTTTTTTTAGTGCAAATTATTTATAATTATGTCAAGGGCAAACATTGGTAATGAATAACATCATCCACAATATACATCTGCACACAGCAATTGAGAAATGGATTTTGAGATGGAAATATTGCATTCCTTCCATTAATGAGGGGATCAAGCAAAATCATTTCCCAAATACGATGAAGGAGACCTTTCATGTCACTTTCTTCAAACAAAAAACAGTTATATGTTGAAATCATTCACACAAGCAGGATTTATATAGCTTTTATAGATGAGCTAGAAGAGCAGCATTAGTTAGTTAAATTCCTGCCTATCAACAAGTCAACCTCTCCCTGGCTTGTTATTTATCCAAATACTATCGAATAAATCATATGATATCATAGCTATATATTCAGTGGTTTGGATGATTGGGATTTGATATTATAGCATATGGAAATGGTATCATTAGCTTAACCAGTTTATCTCTTGAGTTAATATTTAGGATAACATGTTACTATTTTGGAATAGAAGAGGCAGAGAAAGCAGAGTTAAAGGAGACATGTCTTTCTCTACTAGAAAATAACTTAAAGTATGAAAGCAATAAGGCAATTAAAACAAAATCCTAAAGAAAACTAATAAATCCAAAAATCATAGGAAAATAACAAAATTGACCCAATATAAACTTCCTGATCTAATTCCAAAAGATTCAATGGTCTGATCAATAGCAAAGTAGAAGAGACAGAGAAAGCAGAGACAAAAGAGATATGTCTCTTTGTACTTCCTGTTTTGAAAGTACAAAAATTCATTCCAAAAATATCTTAAGGATAAATTTATTTTATATCTCTCTCTTTACCTTTTCAACTAAACATGTTTATGTCTTGTATATGTCCCTTCTATTTAGATATAATTGTATGAGCAAAAAGGGTTGCAGATGTGAGTTTTAAATTTCTATTTTTTTTCTTCTAAAATTAAGTATATCATGTTGTCTTCTCAAGAGGTTTACAAGACTTTTAAATAAGTTATAAAAATCTACATATACTAGGAAACAACCTAAAGTCTGAAAGCATTAAGAAAATTAAAATAGAATCTGAAAGAAAAATAATAAATATGAAATCATAAAAAAAATAATAAAATTGACTCAAATATTAATTTTTAGGCCTAATTATGAGAGATTCAATGGTCTTATAAGTTACAAAGTAGTTTTCCATAAGAAAATTGCATGTAAAATCACCTGAAACAATTTGAGTCTAATCCAACAGTCAGCTTTCTCATTATTTTTATTTTAAGATGCTAACCTAGTATGGCGAAATCATAACTCCTTTTAAATATAGACTTGTCTCACTAATCTATAAAAGTATCTTCTAAACCAATATCTACACATTATGCATGGGTCAAATTTACATCTTGTTGTTACCTAATTTTTTATCCTATTTTTCAAAAAGAAATTGAAAAAGACCAAAAACATAAGCAAAACAAATTCAAAACATATGTTCTTAACATATTTGTATCATTTTTAATGTCTTTTCTAAAAAATTTAAAATTAAAAAATCTAATTTCGCTACTTTTAGTTTTTAGCATGTTCATTGAGTCGACGTTGATATTGTCTTTTTTCAAAAATCAAAACACAAAAAAATCAAAAAAGGAAAAAGGAAAAAAAAATGCATTCATTATTTTAGTAATCTAATTATAATTATGGAAGAGAGAGAATGAATTTTAGAATTGAAAACCCTCTCACCAAGCAACCTAATTTTTAATCAAATTAATGGTCCACAATCAATATTCTTAATCCAAGGATCCATATTTCTTTGTTTTGGCTCTAAATTATTCCTACAAAACAACAAAAATCAAATAAATTGTATGGATTAATTCTTGAAATTTAATAGTTGATTTTGGTTTGCTTTACCTTTAAGCTGAAGAAATTACAATATAAATTAACTGTGTGTTCTGCCAAAAAAAGAGGGGTGTGGGGGCCAAAAAAAAAGAAAAAGGTAAAAATCACTTTTACCACACTTTTCTCTCTAAAGTCACAAACTCTCTCAAAAAATATCTTTCCTTTACATAACCTTTCTTGTCTAAAATCTTTAAAAAATTAGTTAGGATTTCTATTAACAGCCAAAGATCTTTAGATCTGGTCAAGAAGGATCGTCGTGACGTCGTATTCTTGTACGAGGGTATAACACTTATGTTATATATTCGTTGAATAATCAAAACCTAAAAAAATAACTGATAATATGATGATAGAAACAAAAGAAAATACTATATAATTAAACTATTTATGAGTTCATGATCAAGAGAAGAACTTTGATGATGATGATTCTTTTTATAACATAGAATCTCTTTGTTTAAATTATTTCAACATGAAAGAAGTTTCTAATAGATATTTAGCATTTCTTAGAGGCGTAGCAATTGCTTAGCCGGGATGCCTGAAAAGAGACACAACTCCCCCGCCGCCGCCCGCCCCCACCCCCCTAATTTGTGTGTGACGTAAACCATACATGATACAAATGTTCTTGTAAGGCTGCAAAATTCTTGCTAACCTTAACTGGTGCTGCTGATGTGTTTTAGTGTCAGACTGACGACTAAATTTTTCATGAAGAAACTAACTTCGATTCCTTTTTGGTGATATTTGTCGCATCCAAAAACATCAAGCAAAGGTGTAGGAAGCTATGTCATGGATGACTTGAAAAGCCAGCACACTGGTTTGAGGCACAAGAAATCTATTCACAGACGCCAGAGGCTACAGCAGTAGCTTTTAAATTGATGTATATATGATTGTCAAAGCTGGATCAACTCGTGGCCTCATGCTTGCTTATTAAACTAATTGTATGGTGTCTTCTTCCTTGACTTTGCACTTTTATCATCAAAGAGAAGGCAAAGTGTTTATTTATCTAAATAATTCTGAGGTTAATTAAAGGTTCTAACTACAGAATTGCTGTATTAACTTGTGAAGTTCTTTTTATATAATTGTAACACCCGGATATCGCGGCAACCGATTAAAAATTAATCTTAGAAAAAGAACAGATATCTAGTATTTCGCTCTTTGGGAAAAAAAAGGTTTTGTTTAAGGAGTCGCCACCTAATATTATAGTTACTAGAAACCCTAATTGGTCAATAGATATTCTATGATACGGGATTGGTTACCTGAAAGAAAAAATATTATCACCCCTTAAACATTCTACCTAAATTAGGCTACACTGCTGATTTGGTCTAAAATTGTTAAGAATTTGTTGTTCTTCTTTTTTTTTTTTATTCTTCCTATCATGTTTCTGACTCTGGTGTCAGTGAACAATACCTACAAATATTTTGAACCCTGGCATTGGTAAAAATTACAAAAACTCAAAATATGTGATATTTCTAACTCTAGCATAAGTAAATAAATTCGCAAAATTTTGAATCTTTAATGAAGAAGGAACAATTTTTCTATGCTTTTTTTTCTTTTCTTTTTTACCATTTTTTATTATTTGTTTTTTTAGACAAGAATAAAAAAGCATTGCACAATATATTTTCATTTAACAACAATGATCTATAAATTGAGCACATAGCAGAACAAACACAAAACGTTAAAAAAATACTACAAAATACGATAGGCCCACAAATAAATCAACAATGATCCTCCAATATTTTCAAAATTTTCTAATATTAATACGGAGCTTGTTTGGCCAACTATCAAAATAAAATGGGATAAAATACATGGACAAGGTATAAGATGTGTTTTGCCACACACCCTTAGCCAGCACAGTTTGGGCCGGCTAGGCTGGAGGTCCAGATCCAACCCGTTTCTTTTATTTTTTGTATTGAGCTGAGTTGGACCCAGCCAGCTGGCCGGGTTACTGGTTACTGGTTCAGACCAGTAACCCTTTTCTTTCCGTTTTTTGTTTTTTACTTGCAAGCGTGCGTGAAGTTCACGCACGCTCGCTACAAGAGGAGAGTAATTAAAATGCAGGGAGGGGGAGAATTGAAAGTGACTTCCCCGTTTTTTGCAGCGACCTTTAGCGGCAAAGATGCAGGTGCTGGATGAAGCACTCCTTGGACTCCCTTTCTGCTCCTCGTCTTCTCTTCTTTTTCTTTATGTTTCTGCTTTCTCAAGAGCCAGTCCTCTCCTCCCTTCTGCTCTCTTTTCTTTTTATTTTCTCTCTGTTTTCTCCTTTCTGTGTTATCTTTTTTTTTTCCTCCTCCGGATCCCCACCCCTCGTCTGCTCTCCTCTGCCTTTTATAGGCTTTTCTCGCGCAAGGCCAATCCTTATCTTCCCCGGGCGCTGATCTTCATGTGGAGATAGAATTTGAGACTCCGTGTTTTTTTTGGATTGGGACACCAACAGTCCCGCCATTGCTGGACTGTTGGTGGTGGTTTCCTCCACTCCTCAATGGCTTGTTATGGCGGCGAAGGACACGGAAACGAACTGCGAAGCTGGTGGTGGAAGTCGTGGCCATTGCAATGTGTCTGGTGGTGTGAGTTGCCTGTCTGGGTGCCATTCTGTATTTCCTTCGCAGGTGGTCTCCTCTGTTTTCAGAGGAAGAAGACGAAGAATGGAGATGACAAAACGGCGCCGTTTCTGGTTGGGGCGGCCATTTCTCAATTTGGTCCTTGAAGTTTCCAAAATTTTCATTCAAGCTCCTGATCTTTTAATTTCAAATTTTAACCCCTTAAAATTAGATTAAAAGGCAAATGAATCAAAATTGAATTATAACAATAATAATCAAGTCAACTTGCAAATAACAATTAGATCAAAAGTAATTTATATCAATTTTTTATTATTATTAAAATCACATTGTGAATCGAGACTTTACTAAATTTATTAGTAGTTCACGGTAAGTTTCTTCTTTTCAAACATGGTAGTGTGAGAGGTTTTTTTTTTTTTTTTTTTCTTGGATTTTTTGGGAAGAGGTATGGCCGGAGATAATGTTAGTCAATTACTTTTTATCTTTCTTTTTTTTTTTTTGGTAATTTATCATTTATTATCTTTTGATTATATGTAAAAGGTGTTAATCTAGAATCAATTTACAGCCATGTTTATTTTTTGAAAAGTAGTTTTTGGAAAACCACTTTTCAAATTTTTCTGGAAAAATATTTTCTAAACTTTCTTGTTTTTGTTTGATATTAGAAAAGTTGGTCAACGAAAAACACTTTTCAGTTAAAGAAAAATTTAGCTTAGTTTTCAGAAAAGTGTTTTCCTGAAAAATTTGGGCGAAAAACACTTTTCAGAAATTGTAAAAAAATTAAAAATATCATATTATTTGCTGATTATATCAAATCTGGTCCTCAAACTTTTGATTGCTATATATATTTTGTTTTGAATATTTATTTTTCAATTTCATCTCTTAAAATTTAATTTTTATATTAACTTTGGTCCTCATTTTTATAATTGTTATTTGCTTTTCCCTTATCATTTTTTTATTGAAATTTTTTATCTATCAAATTTAGTTCTCATTCTTTTGATTGTTACTTATTTTATTTGAAATAATTTATGAAATGTTAATTATTATTATTTTAATTTCTTCATCTTTTATTTTTTTTATTTTTTAGATTTGATTTATATTATTTTGATTATTATTTATTTTATTTGAAATAATTTATGAAATTTTTTTTTTCAATTTCATTCTCATTCAACTTTTTAATTTGTAAGATTTGTTCCTCATTATTTTAATAAACTTGAGAAAAATAAAACATTAATAAATTATTTTCTAGCTCATTTTCCATAACATAATCAAACACTAGAAAGTGTTTTCCAACTTATTTTTCATTACACTACCAAACATCATAAAATAATTTACTTTTCTAGAATTCACTTTTCAAAAAAACTATTTTTCAGCAAACAAACGGGGCCTAGGTGATTTTTTTTTCTTCGGTGTTTATTCTCTGGGGTCATTTTGCTTTAATTCTGGGCTTGAGGTCCACTAGGGAGAAAAGGAGAGCTTGGTACCAATGCCATAGAACTTGTTAATTTAGGTATGTATGAGTGAGTATTTATAACCCAAAATTGATTCGATTAAATTTGAACAGGTTTAAAGCCTGAAAATCTCTCTTCACCATTTGTGTCCTAAGCCCACATTAATAAGTGAAGTGAGGATTGAGTCCAATAGCCTAATTAAAATTCACTTGATTTTCATATAGGTTGGTTACTCCATGACAAAAAAGACAGGTAAAAAATAAAAAATACATGTTTTTCTGTGTTTTTTATTTAAAAATATATAAATTTAATATAAAATTATTATAGAGATAAATTTATATTATGTTATTATCTCTATCTTGAGACATTAGTTCACTTGAACAAATTATTAAAAAAGATATAAAATTTCAAGCTTCCTTTATAGAAATAAAGTAGCATATTATTTAGTAATTTTTACTGTCCCAGTTGATATAATCAACATTTTTATCTTAGAATTTTAGATTAGGTTTCTTAGTTTTCCTTAAACTAATAAACATCTTCATGATTAACTTTCATTTACCTTGTATTTGCTTTAAATGTTTTTTTTTTTGTAAACATATATGTTATTGATATTCTTGACCCTTCAAACCTAAGCTCAAAGTTCAGTCAAAACCCAACCCTATATATTTAAAGAGAATGTGATCTTATGATTTTTCTTTTCTTTTCCTCTCCCCCTTAATGACTTTTCTCTTTTCTATACAAAGATTTCAATTCTAAACTTAAGTTTTTGGTTTCAAAAAGAGTTGAAGAAACAAGTAAATATCTTTTTTCTTATTGTTTTCGATTAGAGAATTGATAATTAAGGATTAAAAAAGAGTTTAAGATTTTGTATTTTGATTTGATGATTTAGTAGTTTTAATTAATGTATTACGGTATTAGTTGAGCTTAAACTAATTAATCAGAAGACTGGATTATGGGTTTTAATAGAACAAGTCAATTGTTTTTAGGATTTGCAGATTTGAAAACTGACAGATCAGAATTCTAGAGATCCCGATCGACTGGTTGGTCTGAATCGATCGACCAGTTGACCCTGTAGTAGAGGTTAATTGGATTTATTAGTTCGATCAATTTGAGTTATATTCTAGATTAATTGGGTGAATTATTTTAGCTTTATTATTATTATTATTATTATTATTATTATTATTATTATTATTATTATTATTATTTTATCTCTAAGCTTAGCATTTTAATAATTTATGTTATTTTTGCTTTGAGTTATTTTTTAGTGTTTTCTATATTCGTTATAGGTTTTGTTGATGTTCCTTCTTGTCACGACCCGAATCCCGGGTCCATGACCGGCAACGCGGGAGCGGTGTCGAAAGGACACCCAACCTACGCTAAGCCTCAAAACGGACATATCAAAAGAACAATTTATTCAAAAATACGTAGCATTTCATAATCTTCAGAAATATTATATTATTCAAAACTGATGAAACCAAAAGATAGTTTAAAACTCCTCATCAATAATTAAAACAAAAACAATAATCCATAATACTCATTACATCGTTAAAATCCAAACTTAATTAAAACAAGGTAATAGTGGAGCGTCTAAGACATCGAATCAAAACTAAAAGGAAAGCCTCGCAAAACAAGCAAGGCATACTGACCAAAATTGAAGAAGCAGGAACACTCAACAAAGTTCACCTGCTATCAGAAACTAAGAACCTGAAATAATATTAAGAATGAGGGGTGAGTTCAACCATCTCAGTGAGGGAATAATATTTAATATACATTTTAGATATTTATAATATTAATAGTTTGTAAGATGATTTATCTTGATATACATATATATACTAAACATATTATCATAATGTAGCGGAATACATGTCAGAGATCAGATGACACTCGAAGGTGACCAGATGACACCCGAAGGTGACCAGATGACACTCAAAGGTGACCAGATGACACCCGAAGGTGACCATTGTGGGATGATCAGTCGCCACAGGCTGATGCCTCTCTCACCAGCTAGGTATACAGAATACTATGTGCACATAGGCTAACTACTCTTTGTTAGCATGGAGTTACTGACAAGTCCCATATCAAGGCATAATAGATATTCACAAAATCATCAAAGAAACGTATATCATATCAAATAGAATTTAGTTTGACAGATTGCGAGTGCAAGTTCAAGAATAAATGAGTACTCGGAAAATAAAGCAACATATATAAGTATTCAAGAAATTAACTAGTACTCATTGTATAATCAACATACATATTTATTTATAATATATGCATATTAAAGATTATCCCACTCACCCGGAAGAATATAAATTAAAAGGAACATCATATGAAAGACCCGAAAAACTTATTGAGGATCGTTAGGAGAACCTACAATAAATATGTAAAATATACTCAAAAGCAAGTCAAAGCAACACAAATAAAAGATTCCAATGCATAAAAGAAAACCAGGTTTAGTCTCCTAGGTTTAGGGGCTAAAACGACAATTATCCAAAACAGGGACCAAAACGTAATTTTATCAAAACTGGACCAAACTGTAAATACATAACCATACTGAAATTTCACCCATAAACCATCCTCAATTCTGTCTAGAATGCACCAGGGACCGAATTGTAATTTTCATAAAGTTCAGGGACTAAAATGTAAATTCCCAAAATTGAGGGACCAAACTGAAAATATTCCAAATCAATTATCAAACTGAGATTCATCATCCTTAATCTCATAATAACACTTTCCAGAATCTCAAAATACATTTAGGGGTCAAATTATAATTTTCCCAAAGTTTAGGGACTAAACTGAAACTTTCACAAATCAAGGACCAAAATAAAATTTGGTCATCTTCAACCTCAAGACCATTCTGTTCAGATTTTACAGCAAGGTAAAAATGAATTTCTTAACCCATAAAAATTAATTTAAACAAATCAACTCACAAATCTTTATTTCTAACAACATACTAATTAATCACCTAACAATAAACCTTTAATAATCATAAATCAATCTTAACAACATAAACTTTTAATCCTTATAAACCCTAATCTCTCTCTCTCTCTCTCTCTCTAATCATTCCATAAACAAATCATAATTAAAAGTAACATGAGAGAGAATCACTTACTTGTTACTTTCACTTTTCTTAAACCCAAAACGCAAGATCAAAAATTGAAATCCTTGGTTTGATGAGGAAAGGGTCATGGCGGCCACAAGATTTAGAAGAGAGAACAGTAATTCTCTTGCAACCTTTTCTTATATACCTAGGTTAACTTAGGTTGGGTTTGGGCTGACTTGGGCTTGGGTTTGGTCCAAAAGTTTGGGTCTTACGCTTCTAATGATCTTCAATGGTTTCCAGTTCTGCATCTGTTTGTCTTTTACTTTTGTTTTTTGAGTGAGTGAGATAATCTTTAATTTGTATATAATATAAATAATATATGTATGTTGATTATATGATAATACAATTGATTAATTCATGAATATTCATATATGCTGCTTTATTATATAAGTACTCATCTATTTTTAAAATTTGTATTCACATTCTGTTGAATTAAATTCTATTCGATATGGTAATTGTTTGCTTTGATAATTATGCAAGTATTTATTATGTCTTGATATTGGTATAATTGTCAATAACTCCATGCTAATAGAGATATATTTTTGTTTCAAAAAGTGATTTT
>Ga0325403_1003796_pt1 | contig 13882 bp, 4 predicted proteins | sample PopdelMetagenome_19_FD_205665 | JGI IMG/M metagenome (GOLD analysis project Ga0325403, IMG submission 205665) | Populus deltoides microbial communities from Bellville, Georgia, United States - Xylem-PdKOR-R4 | ecosystem: Host-associated > Plants > Phyllosphere > Stem > Wood/Secondary xylem...
CAAAAGACAAAGTATTGAGATGTTCAGCACAGCAAAAAATCAAGTCTGGTCTTAAATTCTTGGCAATTTTTTTGGATGAGAGTATGAGCCTTGCCATAAAAAAAAATAACAATAAAAAGAGAAAGTAGATTATTATAATTTTGACAACTAAAATAGTTAAATTTAGTGTTAAAATATTTCACTCGATAAGAAAAGTTTTTGTTAGTGAATATGTCATGTAGTCAATCGAATGATTATACGTGGCACTGTCTTTATTCATGCAAAATATATTTATTATTAATAAATGTTTTTTTTTATTTTTAATATTTATTTATATCTGATTAATGAATCTAATATCTGATTAATAAATTTATAGTAAAAATAAAGTTTTTAGAATAAAAATATTTTCTAAAGAAATTATAAAGTCGTTATAAGTATAAGAATCCTATTGTATTAAAGTATTGTTCATAAATATTCCTGATCGATGTTCTATTAAACCATATATTAATTAGAGTTGTTAAGATATATATATATATATTATGTGCATTCCTTTATAAAATGAAGCATATTTTCTCATATCATGAAATATATATGTTGATGCTTGTTTGAAGACATGTACACCGAACTAATCAACATGAGTATTTTGTGAAGAGATCACTTGTGTCTATAAAAAGACTCATATGATAGTTATGTAAGTGATCCTTAAACTTGAAATCACTAAATTATTTTATGTAGTGAATGTTATGCTTTCATCCTGACTACACGTTGTCCTAATAAAAGTAACAAATGATCAAATATTGGGTATAACATGAACTATATGAAAATATTTGAATGATTAAGAGATGATTCTTTACCCTAGGTGAATTAGAAAAATATTTCGCATGTTCTTAGATAGTATTGATTGTGAAATCCTTACTCACGGTGGAATGAGATTTGAAAAGAGTTTCAAATCCTACTCAAATAATCAATGACTATAATATTAAAAATAAATATGATTTAACAGATCAAACACACTCCATGTTATTATAACAAAAGTTAAAATGACTCAGTGTTTTACTGTGCACATATTCACATTTTACTGTGGATTATTATAATAAAATTACCATTTTACCCTTAAATTGTTAATATGTGTGCCTAGCTTTTTTTTAGGGGCACGCATTGGGCTTAGCCTTTTTTTTTTGCAATAAAGAAGAAATTAACATGTTAATTCACTTACTCTTAAATTTAAATTCTGACATGGTTCTTAAATAATATTATAATAAATTTTAATTTTAACTATTTCTCAATTATTATGTGTGTGATGATAATAATAAATAAAAAAATAGAATAATAATAATTGCTCATGAAAATTTGATTAAATTCATTTATTTTATTTAAATAAAAATAAATTTATTACATTTACGATTTTATTAGATTTCAATCACATACTATTTTTATATTCTTTTTAACTTGCTTTAACAATCATGAAGTCTTTTTTTTTAATAAAATAATGATTCAAGTTTAAAACATGTTTTCATTAATATAAATAAGAGATATGTTAATAAGAAAAATGATTTCAGACTTGTGAAATATATGTTTTATACTTATTTGAAATTGTTTATATTTTTAACCAAAAAAACTATTTTTCTATAATTAAATAAAAAAATTTGAATAGCTACACACAATATATCCTCAGAGATATCTTAATATTTATCTTTATCTTAGATTTATGATTTAATCTTTGATTTAAATCAACAAGTTGGTTATTGACATATATAATTCTTGATTAATTTTAATGAACATACATATCAACTTTTTATTTTGTAAAGAACCTTTTTTCTCGATTAAACAAAAAGTTTAAAACTGATTGTAATTTTAAATTAATTTAATAGCAATGCTAATTAAAAAATTATCTGCAACTTAAACATTTTATATATATATATATATATATATATATATATATATATATATATATATATATATATATATATATATATAAACAAATTTAGTCCCCCGTAATTATCCAAACTAATACTTCACTAAACCGCTTGTAATCATTAAACTAATGTAGGTATCATTCATTGGGATACGCTTTCGTTTTTTATATGCTAAATATTAATCCAACGAATTTTTATGATTTCCATATCTTTGCACGTTGCTTGATATTTGGATCCATATCATATCATCATCAGTTTAATGATAATTAATTAATTAGTCCAGCGTCCATAATTAGCTGTTCCTTTTCTTTTTTCTTTGTTGACTTTCATTCTTTTTCCCCAATTGATCAATATCAAATAAATTATTTGATAGTTGAGGAGATGTACTTTTTATTTTTTCATTTTTGAGTTTAAACATTGAACCAAATTATTAAAATTTTTGAATATGGTAAATCAATATAAATTATGAATGCATTTCGTATTTTGTATAGAATTTGATATACCGGTATTGATTTATATAGAAATTACGAATACATTTTAATTTAGTCTGTTTAAGTTTTGATTTTGTATGATTTTGTATTGCTTGCTTTATTAATAGGGTTTTATATTTTCTTGCATTTTCTTCTTGTAATTAGGCTGATCAGGTTTTCTCTTATTATTATATATTTATTCTTGATTTCATAAAAAAAAAAAGTAAATCAATACGAGAAATACGTCATTAATATTGTCCAAGAAAGAATTCCATCTGGGTTGGTTAGCTATACACAGTGGGAGTAGTTGAAACAAGTTCGTGAAAGACAGGGAAAACCAAGATCTATGAATAAGAGAAGATGATAGGAAGATGAAGGATCACTTCCTTTCTTTTGGGTATATTCGAACTTTAAATTCTTCAAAGAAAAAATATTTTCACAATTCGATCCGAGAAAAGTTATCATTGTGCACTCATCATGGTTTTTAAGGATCAAAGATGATTTACAGGTTTTCGCACCAACTAGAGGCCTCTTGCCATTAAACCTTCGAAAGACTCAAGCGGACTAGCTAGATATTAAGGTAGAAAAGGACATTGTTTTTTATAATCTTATTTATGATGATGAGATAGAAATAGATTGATATTTTATAATATTTATTTTAATGATGATTATGATGTTAATTATGGAATAAACAACGACACTAATTGCAATGATCGATGATATTATTAATGGTGTTTTCATGGTAAGCTAAAGGTTGAGCGTAAATAAAACATAAAAGAGAGGTTTAACAAAAAAAAAAATATTGATTTATGTTATATTAATTCTTTTAATTATAAGTTTATTATTATCATAAATATAAATTTATTCAAGAATTATATTAATATAACACATATTAATAAAAAAACAAGTTTAGAATTTAACATTTATTACTTTAAAAGAAGAGCCAAACATGCAAGCTTGAAATTGCATATGCAGATGCACATTAGCTAGTGTTTGTCACTGCAACTAGAAAGTTTTTCAAAAAAATTTTGAAAAATTTTTATTTTTTATTTTTATTTTAAAATAATATGTTTTTGATGTTTTCATATCATTTTGATATGTTGATGTTAAAAATAATTTTTAAAAAATAAAAATATATTATTTTAACATGTTTTGGAATGAAAAAACACTTTAGAAAGTAACTACTATCACACTTCTGAACACCCTCAGGCCCCGTTTGTTTGCTGAAAAATAGTTTTTTTTTAAATAAATTCTGGAAAAATGAATTATTTTCCGATGTTTGGTAGTGTAATGAAAAATAAATTGAAAAACACTTTTCAATGTTTGCTTATGTCATGAAAAATGAGTTAGAAAATAACTTATTAATGTTTTATTTTTTTTCAAGTTTATTAAAATAACGAGGAACAAATCTTACAAATTAAAAGGTTGAATGAGAATGAAATTGAAAAAAAAATATAATTTCATAAATTATCTCAAATAAAATAAATAATAATCAAAATAATAGAGATCAAATCTAAAAAATAAAAAAATTAAAAGATGAAGAAATTAAAATAATAATAATTTCGTAAATTATTTTAAATAAAATAAGTAACAATCAAAAGAATAAGGATCAAATTTGATAGATAAAAAATTTCAATTAAAAAATGTTAAGGAAAAAGCAAATGACAATTATAAAATTAAGGATCAAAATTAATATAAAAATTAAATTCTAAGGGATGAAATTGAAAAACAAATATTCAAAACAAAATATATATGGCAATCAAAAGTTTGAGGACCAAATTTAATATAATCAGCAAATAATATGATATTTTTAAATTTTTCACAACTTCCGAAAATTGTTTTTCACCCAAAATAAAAGGAAAACACTTTACTGGAAACCAAGCTAAATTTTTCTTTGACTAAAAAGTGTTTTTCGTTAACCAACTTTTTTAATGGCAAACAAACATATAAAAATTTTAAAAATAGCTTTTTAAAAATTAGCACGACCTTAAATTTATATTTTTTTAATCAAGCATGTGGGCCAATCCTCTAAAGCCCAGCACCTGGTTTCTTGTTATATTAGCCTTCAATTTTGTTAACAATTTTTTTTATTTTGAATCAAATTCGTTATAAATAAAAATAATTAAAATTAAATATTATTCAAATTTTCATTGTTTTCAAATAAGATTAGTGTTTTCGTTTTATCATAGTATTAATAATTACTTTGTGAATTGTTATATATGAATCTAACATGAAAGATTTATAAAACAAATATTTGCATGCGAATATTAAATGAGAATAAAATATTTATTTTATTATTTTTATTGTAAATATTTTACATAATATTTTTTTATTTTTAGTTTTTTTCTTTTATTATGTATAAATTATTGAGTTATGATTTTTTTCTATTTTTTTTATTAAACCTTGCTTTTCATATTGTGATAAGCTTATATTTAAGAAGTAATTATTCTTATAAACATGTTTTTATATATAAAAAAATAAATGAAAAAGGAAGGGGAGTTTTAATTGAAAAGATTTTTTTCCCGGCCCTCTTGAATTCATATAATTGAGATTTTTATAAATATTTTTTAAATGATTTTTAGTTTTTTATTAAAAAATATGCTACTAATAAAAGAACATATATATTTTTATTAAAATTAAAATACATTAATAAGAAAATGAAAATTCATCTAATAAAATATATTTTCTTTTGAGAATTTAAATTGTTATTTTTCTTGCAAATATCTATGTTAATTAGAACAAAACTAAATAAAAGTTTATTTTGAAAAACTATCATGCCGCGTCACATAGGGAAAAAACTAATAATAAACCTGTGCAATAACTTTTAATTTCTCAATTAAAAAACGCATCCATAATAATATTTAAAAACTCTATCTGCTGCGTAAAGAGGTTGCCCTTACATAGTTACATGTTTATGTGCTCCTAAGTAATAATAAATTTGAAATATTATTTCCGTGCAGGAGTTTCAGGAGCTCATTTTTTCTCTACGGTAATGTCAGCTCCAACGCCGCTAATGCCCGCTCCGCTGGAAATCCGTTGAGCTCCATCGCCACCTCTATCACTGCCTCCTCCGACAAGCAAAGGGCTAATAAGATTTTGGTTGCCGGGTTTGCCCCTCCTTTGTTTTTCAAATTTGCCACCACCCGCGTATTAATTCGGGTACTGAGCAAACCTGGTGTGATGGCGCGTCGGATACGAGTGAATGTTCGAGAAAATATAGAGCAGAAAGTTGCTCGGATTCCAAGCCTTTGGTAAGTTGCAGCTCAGCCATGTGGAGGAGTTCGTGGAGGTTGGTGGACTGCACTAGTGGTGACAATTGTTGTTAGAAGGTGGAGCGTTGATTCAGGTCAGGTTTAGGACGTTTCGGTTGGTATGGGGTGGGGAGTTTGAGAGAGGGAATCTACCTTGGGTGAAGCTTTGAGAGGTTGTAGTGGAGGAGGAAGAGGAAGAAGAGGATTCAGCTTGAGGGGATTTTTGGTGGGGCAGGTTAGAATGTTGCAGGGGAGGAAGTGGTGGTGGTGCTTGTTGTGGTGGGAGGTAGAGGAAGAAAAGGTGGGTTAGGAGTGGTGGGACTAAGATTAGTTTATGTGCATTCATTGGCGGAGGAAACTACAGGAAAAGAGTTGAGGTGGCTTGGATTTTTAGTTTTGGGTGGTGGGTTTTATGGTAGCAAAGAGACAGAGAGGTTGGTTTCTTGGGGAGGGTGTTTTTAAGCCATTGCAGTGGTTGTTAAAGAGTTCTGAATTATGGAAGAGAGGGCGGGAGGTTATGGAACAGAGTACTTTCGACAGAGAAACAGTGCAGAGATGCCGGCGAGTGTGTCCTTGACTGGGAGGACGTTGACGGGACAGGCTCCAGAAAGATCAAACAAATTACAGTGTTATTTCCATCTTTGAGGCGGAGGAGGTGGACGGGACAGGCTCCAAAAAGATCTAACAAATTACAGTGTCATTAATTTCCATCTTTGAGGCATTGATCATGCAAACTTTAGATGATAGATGAAGAGGTCTCGCTGTGCACAATAAAGAGTTGCAGCAACTCTCTCCCTTGCTGTCAATCTTGTGTTTCCTACCCTGGAACTGTAAACTCACCTTCTTCTTCGCAAGGATTACATCTCATCGACTAAAGGGATTTTTATGAGATTTTTTTGTTTCTCTTCTCAGAAACTAACTAGTGAAAAAGGATAAGATCATGTAGTACAGTTATACTGACCATCACCAATCAATGGATCCTTCCACGGCTACTTTTCCTCTGTAAGATTAAAGAGGTAAATTAACAAAAAAATAAATAAATTTGAATAGTATAAATATAATTTTTTTTTTGTTTATATACGTTGCAATGAAAAACTATTTAGAAGAGTTTTTTTTAATAAATTTTACGTTAAATTAATTTTAATATAATTATATAATTATTTTAATTATTTTTATATAATATAATCATATCACGGATACATATCATTTTATTTACCTTTAATTTTTCTATATAGAAGTGTAGAAATAGCATTTCAAAACAAAAATATATATTTTAGTTATTCATATAATTTAACCGTTAAAATTGTTAAAACTACAAATAAAAGGTAAAAATATAATTTTTTTATTTTAATTACCCTTTTAGCTGCTGTGTTGGAAATACTTTAATGGCAAAAAACACTAGCTATAAAAAAAATATTTTAAAAATATTACTTTTTTTAACATAGATGTAATTAAGAATAATAATTTTAATAAAAATATTTTGCTTTTTTGTTTCTCTTCTCAGAAACTAACTAGTGAGAAAGGATAGACCATATAGTACAGTTATAATGTCCATCACCAATCAATGGATCCTTCCACGGCTACTTTTCCTCCGTAAGATTAGAGGTAAATTGATAAAAATAACCTTTTGAATAATATAAATATAATTTTTTTTATTTATGTATATTATCACATTCGATATCGCAACTGTTTTAAAAATAAATTTTTCAAAAGAATAAATTTTTAGCATCCTGTTCTTTGATAAAGAATGATCTTATTTAAGGAGCCGTCACCTAATATTATGGTTATTAGAAACCCTAACTGGTCAATAGAGATTTTATCTTAAATTGATATTATACGAGACTGGTTATATAAAATGAAAGATATTATCATTCCTTAAACGTTCTGCCTGAGGCAGGTTGCATTGCTGGTTCTGTCTTAAATTACTAAAAGTTTATTGATTTATCCTACGATGGTTTGCTTGTAATATTCCTGACTCTGACGTTAGTGAATATTTAATTATGGATATTTTCACCACGTAGCTAAAAATAAAATAAAATAAATTTAAATTAGTATTGTTATTCCTAACTCTGGTGCTAGTGAATAATCCAATAAAATAAATTTATTTATTTATTTGCATGTGCGTATTCTTTTATTTTTTTACATAACTAAAATAAAATAAAATAAATTTAAATTGATATTTTTATTGCTGATTTTGGTGTCAGTAAATAAATCAATAAAATATATATTTTTTTTTATGGATGCACATTTGTTTTATATTTATATTTTATTTTATTGGGCTGGGCCAGCTAAGCCCATGTGGGTTAGGCTAGACCCAGCCAGCCCTGCCCGGTCACTAGCCCAAGCCGGTGACCCGGCTGGGCAAAAGCCGGATGCACGCTTAAAACATCTTCACGCGTGCATGAACAGTGCAAAGGCAATTAAATTACCTTCGCACAGTGTTCTTGCACCACTTGAATTTCAAAGAATGTAAAAGGGGGATGAAGAACGGGCGTACCTGCTTCTGGAGATGACAAAGATGGTTGCAACGCTACCTACTGCTTCCCTTTGTCTTCCTTCTGCGTTAACTTGTCTGCGTTTTCTTTTGCTTTCTCAGCAGCTTTTGGAACTAAGAAGAAGATGAAGAGGCCAGCCTGCTGTGAATTTGTTTTGAATGATTATAGGTCTTTCTTTTTCTGTAAGGACGAAGGCAATGACAGAGCCAATACTCATCTCTGTGTTGCTCCTCTGCCTTTCTCTCCTTCTCTGTATAATCCCTGTTTTTTGTTTCTTCGTCTGTGTGTCCCCTGTTTCGTCCCCTGCCCCCTGTTTCTTTGTTTTTTTTTCTTTTTTCCTTCCCCTGTGTTATTTGTCTTCCACTCGTCCTCTGTTTTTTTTTTTGTTTCGGTTCGTGATCTCCCCCCTACTTCTCCCGCTCGTCCCCTTTTCTGAGGCCTTTCTCTGGCTTTTATAAAGCCAGAGAAGGTCTGGTGTCCCTGCCTCCAGAAATGGTGGGCATCGTGGAGGCGAGAGATCATGGCCGCATCGTGGGTATAGTGGCCATGATCTGCTGGATTTTCCCCTGTTGAACCGGTCTTTAGCAGACAGATGATGAACAGTAGGATCCAAAACGGCGTCATTTGGCATGGAAAATGACAAATTGTAGTTTGGTCTCTGATGTTTTGAAATGTATCAATTGGGTCCCTTAATCAATAAATTTAATTTTGCCCCTTGAATTAATTTCAATTAAATCCTTGAATTTATTTAATTAATTAAATTAAAATTTAATCAAGTCCGCAAACTTATTAATTCTCCTTATTTCATTAATTAAACTAATCCAAATTTTAATTAAAATTCCACATTTATTAATTCTTCAATTTTTGACCAATTTACTCTCAAATCTGATAATTTCATATCTAAAATTCGAATTTATGTTGTTTTAACCCCATTCTCAAATATATTTTTATCCATTTATTTTTATTATTTATTCAAAAATTGGATTATGACAGTATATTTCAATTAAAAAGTCATTTAAAATAGTTAATTATATTTTAATATATTTTATATTAAACAAATTTTAATATAATTATATAACTAATTTAGTTATTTTTTATATAATATAATCATATCCTTTCGACGGAAACATGTCCTTTAATTTATTTTTAGCTTTTCTATATAGAAGTGTATAAATATCATTTCAAAACAAGAATACATATTTTAGTTATTCATATAGCTTATGTGTTGGAATTGTTAAAACTAAAATAAAAGGTAAAAGTTCAGTTTTTTCATTTTGGCTATCCTTTTAACCATAGTTATTAAATCCGGACCGGCCCGGCGGGTCGACCTGGAACCCAGTTGTCCCGAGGGTTGGACGAGTCTGGATTTGTCAAAAGACTAGTCGGTGCAATGACCCGGCCAAACCCAGTCGACCTAGCGGGTCAACCCGTGACCCGGGTGAGACACAAGCAAGACCAGATGTTTTTTTTTATCTTTCAAATGTGAAATATGAAACCCATAAGTATATATACTCTATGTTCCCAAGAAAAAAAGTTATGTTTTTTCAATGTGAGATAGAAAATCTTTTGGTTTAAATACTTCAATTTAAAAGGATAATATAATATCCTTTAATGTGAGATTTGAAACCCATCATTAGTATATATAAATTATGTTTCCAAGAAAAAAGTTATTTTTTTTCAATGTGAGTTTTGAAACCCATTAGTATATATACTCTATGTTCCAAAAAAAAAAGTTATGTTTTTTTAATGTGGGATGAAAAACTTTTTTGGTTTAAATACCTCAACTTAAAAGCTTAACATAATATCTTTTTAATGTGGGATAAAAAACTTTTTAAAATATTCTTTTAAACTTCATTATTTACATTATGTATAGCCTATATTTACATGGATTTTTTCTTATAAAATATTTAAACTTTAATTTTATTTTTATTTTTTCCGGGTTGATTCAGGTTGACCCAAGTTAACTCATGAAACCCGAGACCCGACCTCTTGAACCAAGTTTAATAACTATGCCAGGTTTAATAACTATGCTTTTAACTGATGCGTTGGAGATGCTCTAATGACAAAAAGCACCAGCCATAAAAAAATATTTTAAAAATATTACTTTTTTTAACATAGATGTAATTAAGAATAATAATTTTAATAAAAATATTTTGCTTTTTTGTTTCTCTTCTCAGAAACTAACTAGTGAGAAAGGATAGACCATATAGTACAGATATAATGTCCATCACCAATCAATGGATCCTTCCACGGCTACTTTTCCTCTGTAAGGTAAATTGATAAAAATAACCTTTTGAATAATATAAATATAATTTTTTTTATTTATGTATATTATCACATTCGGATATCGCAACTGTTTTAAAAATAAATTTTTCAAAAGAATAAATTTTTAGCATCTTGTTCTTTGATAGAGAATAATCTTATTTAAAGAGTCGTCACCTAATATTATGGTTATTAGAAACTCTAATTGGTCAGTAGAGATTTTATCTTAAATTGATATTATACGGGACTGGTTACGTAAAATGAAAGATATTATCATTCCTTAAACGTCCTGCCTAAGACAGGTTGCATTGCTGGTTCTGTCTTAAATTACTAAAAGTTTATTGATTTATCCTACGATGGTTTGCTTGTAATATTCCTGACTCTGGCGTTAGTGAATATTTAATTATGGATACTTTCACCACGTAGCTAAAAATAAAATAAAATAAATTTAAATTAGTATTGTTATTCCTGACTCTGGTGACAGTGAATAATCCAATAAAATAAATTTATTTATTTATTTGCATGTGCATATTCTTTTATTTTTTTACATAACTAAAATAAAATAAAATAAATTTAAATTGATATTTTTATTACTGATTTTGATGTCAGTAAATAAATCAATAAAATATTTTTTTTTTATGGATGCACATTTGTTTTATATTTATATTTATATTTTATTTTATTTTTTTGGGCTGGGCCAGCTAAGCCCATATGGGTTAGGCTAGACCCAGCCAGCCCGGCCCGGTCACTGGCCCAAGTCAGTGACCCGGCTAGGCAAAAACCGGATGCACGCGTAAAACATCTTCACGCGTGCATGAACAGTGCAAAAGACAATTAAATTACCTTCGCACAGTGTTCTTGCACCACTTGAATTTCAAAGAATGTAAAAGGGGGATGAAGAACGGGCATACCTGCTTCTGGAGACGGCGAAGATGGTTGCAATGCTGCCTACTGCTTCCCTTTGTCTTCCTTCTGCGTTAACTTGTCTGCGTTTTCTTTTGCTTTCTCAGCAGCTTTTGGAACTAAGAAGAAGATGAAGAGGCCAGCCTGCTGTGAATTTGTTTTGAATGATTATAGGTCTTTCTTTTTCTGTAAGGACGAAGGCAATGACAGAGCCAATACTCATCTCTGTGTTGCTCCTCTGCCTTTCTCTCCTTCTCTGTATAATCCCTGTTTTTTGTTTCTTCGTCTGTGTGTCCCCTGTTTCGTCCCCTGCCCCCTGTTTCTTTGTTTTTTTTTCTTTTTTCCTTCCCCTGTGTTATTTGTCTTCCACTCGTCCTCTGTTTTTTTTTTTGTTTCGGTTCGTGATCTCCCCCCTACTTCTCCCGCTCGTCCCCTTTTCTGAGGCCTTTCTCTGGCTTTTATAAAGCCAGAGAAGGTCTGGTGTCCCTGCCTCCAGAAATGGTGGGCATCGTGGAGGCGAGAGATCATGGCCGCATCGTGGGTATAGTGGCCATGATCTGCTGGATTTTCCCCTGTTGAACCGGTCTTTAGCAGACAGATGATGAACAGTAGGATCCAAAACGGCGTCATTTGGCATGGAAAATGACAAATTGTAGTTTGGTCTCTGATGTTTTGAAATGTATCAATTGGGCCCCTTAATCAATAAATTTAATTTTGCCTCTTGAATTAATTTCAATTAAATCCCTGAATTTATTTAATTAATTAAATTAAAATTTAATCAAGTCCGCACATTTATTAATTCTTCAATTTCTGATCAATTTACTCTCAAATCTGATAATTTCATATCTAAAATTTGAATTTATGTTGTTTTAACTCCATTCTCAAATATATTTTTATCAATTTATTTTTATTATTTATTCAAAAATTGGATTATGACAGTATATTACAATTAAAAAGTCATTTAAAATAGTTAATTATATTTTAATATATTTTATATTAAACAAATTTTAATATAATTATATAACTAATTTAGTTATTTTTTATATAATATAATCATATCCTTTCAACGGAAACATGTCCTTTAATTTATTTTTAGCTTTTCTATATAGAAGTGTATAAATATCATTTCAAAACAAGAATACATATTTTAGTTATTCATATAGCTTATGTGTTGGAATTGTTAAAACTAAAATAAAAGGTAAAAGTTCAGTTTTTTCATTTTGGCTATCCTTTTAACCATAGTTATTAAATCTGGACCGGTCCGGATTTGTCAAAAGACTAGTCGGTGCAATGACCCGGCCAAACCCAGTCGACCTAACAGGTCAACCCGTGACCCGGGTGAGACACAAGCGAGACCTGATGTTTTTTTTTCTCTTTCAAATGTGAAATATGAAACCCATCAGTATATATACTCTATGTTCCCAAGAAAAAAAGTTATGTTTTTTTCAATGTGAGATAGAAAATCTTTTGGTTTAAATACTTCAATTTAAAAGGATAACATAATATCCTTTACTGTGAGATTTGAAACCCATCATTAGTATATATATTTTATGTTTCCAAGAAAAAAGTTATCTTTTTTCAATGTGAATTTTGAAACCCATTAGTATATATACTTTATGTTCCCAAGAAAAAAGTTATGTTTTTTTAATGTGGGATGAAAAACTTTTTTGGTTTAAATACCTTAACTTAAAAACTTAACATAATATCTTTTTAATGTGCGATAAAAAACTTTTTAAAATATTCTTTTAAACTTCATTATTTACATTATGTATAGCCTATATTTACATGAATTTTTTCTTATAAAATATTTAAACTTTAATTTTATTTTTATTTTTTCCGGGTTGATTCAGGTTGACCCAAGTTAACTCATGAAACCCGGGACCCGACATCTTGACCGGGTCAACCCCCGAACCAAGTTTAATAACTATGCCAGGTTTAATAACTATGCTTTTAACTGATGCGTTGGAGATGCTTTAATGACAAAAAGCACCAGCCATAAAAAAATATTTTAAAAATATTACTTTTTTAACATAGATGTAATTGAAATAATAATTTTAACAAAGATATAATTGAGAATAATAATTTTAACAAAAATAAAAATTTTCATTAAAATAATTAAATCATAAATTAATCTTAACTCTTAGTCCAAACTAGTATCAAATACAAATTCTAAATAATATATTAATTATAATTCAAAAAACAAACGTTAATCACTAACCCTAAAATCAAATGCTAATGAATAACCATAAAAACAAGCCCTAACTAAATGTAATAAAATCTTGTTTTTTTGTCCCTTTTTAATTTGTGTGAGGTTTATTATCATTTCAATCCTTCAAGATAAAATTCAATCAAAACCCCAGACTAAATAATAAAATAAAATAAAAAGATAAAAGAAAACCCAAAAAACCAAAAGATTTTATTATATTTAGTTAATATTTGTTTTTAAAGTTATTGATTAGTGTTTCTTTTTTAGATTAGCGATTAATGTTCAAAGTTTGTTTTTTTGATTCAGAATTATGGTTTAAAGTAAGGATATTATGTAGGGTTTGTATTTGAGATTAGTTTAGGGTTAAAGTTACTATTAGTTTGCCGTTTCATTTTTTTTT
>Ga0325403_1003799_pt1 | contig 13871 bp, 16 predicted proteins | sample PopdelMetagenome_19_FD_205665 | JGI IMG/M metagenome (GOLD analysis project Ga0325403, IMG submission 205665) | Populus deltoides microbial communities from Bellville, Georgia, United States - Xylem-PdKOR-R4 | ecosystem: Host-associated > Plants > Phyllosphere > Stem > Wood/Secondary xylem...
TAATCTTTTTGTTAATAATTATTTTATTTGAAATAATTTATGAAATTAAAAATTTGTTTTAATTTCATTCTTATTTGATTTTTTTTCATTTGTTAAATTTTGTTCTCATTATTTTAATTACTATTCATGCCTTTTAAAATAATTTTTATAATTGAATTTTTTTTTTTGCCATTTCACTCTCCGTCATTTTTTTTCAACCCGATTTTATCTCCAATCTTTTGATTGTTGTTTTCTTTTGCTTTGCCAAAATTTTTAAATTTTTTTTACTTGATGTGATCATTCAATATTAAATTGATTTGGATTTGAGTTTCTTAGTTAAACTCGTGTTTAAGATTTCACGGATTGTAGTTTGAGAAATTCACCCAGTTTCAAGAGGTTTGCTAGGGATTGCTTTAATTTTTTTTTTTTATCATTCTTTTAAGCTAATGCTTTTTCGATTTTTTCTTTCAATATTTATTTGATTGGGATTGCCTTTTATTTTTTTATATGCTTTCTAAGTCTTTTTTTTATTTGATCGAGTTATCTCAGGTCTTTTTATTTGTTATTTTTTGTTAAATTTATTTTTTTAAAATAAATTTTATTCTTGAATTAAATAGAATTGATTTATTGAATATAGACAAATACTCACTTCATTGTGTTTTGTTAGGTTTGCTTTTTCAGGATGTTGCTCTACCGACCCATATGATTTCTTTTTATGTTGTCGTGCATTCTTTTATAGTCAGGTTTGAACCGTTTCAGCAAACTCTTTTGATTGCGGACGATATCTACAATTAAGTCATGGTGGTTCTTTAACGATCTTTTCTTTATTCTCCTAACAAATATGATATTGATTGCTTGCTGTTTGAGTTAATTATTATCATATGTGTTTTTACAGTTCGATTGCTATTGTTGTCTTTTATATAAATTAAATTACTAAACTAATTGATTTTATTGAATAAAATCAAGTTAATAACCTGAATATTAAGTTTTTCCTGCTTTTTTAAAAACATTATTATCTCTTGAACATCCTTTTCTAATGTTAAAAAAAATCTGTATCGGATCGTGGTGTAAACATGTTACCGATCTTGTAAATAAATAAAGTTATTGGTGTCTGAAGGGAGAAGTAAGTATAGCACAATTAGACCAATGGTTTCCAAAACAGAACTGCATCATAAAGTCTTGAAATGTAGAGATCGAGGAAGAGAGGCGACAATGGTGTTTGACCATTTCAGATAAGATTAGCTATTTATGATCATTGTTCTGTTGGTAGTTACAAAATTAGGAGGCAGAAGACAACTAAAATTTGCACGACAAAAATCTTCTCTCCATAAACATTGCCTCAGAATTGGCAAAGCTAGCAAAGTCCATCTCATCTCACCTGTCAATTTCTTTCCCTCCACTTGTAATCAAAGGAAAAAAAAGAGTAAGTTAGCCATCTAAAGCAGCCCCATGATAGGGAGATCGAAAACCTTCCTTCCTTTCAAGATCCTTCTCTCTTTCTAATTCTAACCATCCCACCCTCACCCCCAGGAGGGATGGAGGATGGAAAAAAATAAATTAAAAACATCAAAAATCAATCTTGTTCTGCCTTCCTTGTTGTCTCCGATAATGGCTTTCCTCCTTGTTCTCCTCTTTGCCTTGCTTTCTAGCCCCAGCATTGTATCCGCGGGTGGCAATGCCTTCAAGCCAGCTGATGAGTTCCTCATCAACTGTGGAGCCAAGAACCTGGCTTCTTTTCCTGATGGAAGAATCTTCAAGACTGACAAGGAGGCCCAAGGTTACTTACAGACCAAGCAAGATATCTTAGTATCTATTCCGTCCGCCAATGTTTCTTCTCCTCTATATCTGTCAGCGAGGATTTTTAAAGAGGATGCGACTTATGCATTTACATTGAAGAGTGCGGGGTGGCATTGGGTGCGTCTGCATTTATTTCCAATGAATAACACAGAATTCGATCTGCGAACTGCAACCTTCTCTGTCAACACAGATAAGTATACCCTCCTTCACAACTTCAATACGAATAACGATACTCAAGCTGTATTGAAGGAGTATCTAATTAACATGACCGACCCAAACTTTTCCATCCACTTTATACCTCTGAAGAATTCTGCAGCTTTCATCAATGCCATTGAGGTTGTTTCAGCTCCTGACATTCTGATATCTGATCAAGCCACCAACCTCTTCCCCGTTAACAACTTTGCTGGTTTGAACAACTTTGGGTACGAAGTAGTGTACAGGCTCAACATGGGGGGACCTTTGATCACCTCAGAAAATGACACACTTTGGAGGAGATGGGTACCCGATAAGCCATACCTTAAGCACGAAGCCTTGGCCAAAAGTGCATCTGTCCCTACTTCCTCCATCAAATATGGTCCAGGAATCTCATCACTTATTGCGCCAGCAACGGTCTATGCATCTGCTGAGCAAATGGCTGATTCAGAAACAAGGATTCAAAATTTCAATTTAACATGGAATTTTGTGGCTGATGCAACATTCAGCTACGTTGTTCGGCTGCATTTTTGTGACATTGTGAGCAAATCCCTTAATGATCTCTACTTTAATGTGTATCTTAATGGGAAAATGGCAATTTCTGGATTGGATTTGTCATCCATCAAAGACGAATTGGCAGTATCATATTTCAAAGACTTTGTGGTGGATGCTTCCTTGATGTCTAATGGACTCGCAGTTGAGGTTGGTCCTATGGGTGACGAAACTGGTACGAGAAATGCTATTCTGAATGGCTTGGAGGTCTTCAAAATGAGCAGTAAAGTTAACAGTTTGGATGGAGTGTTTGGGGTTGATGGTAAGATGCTTGAGAATCACAAGGCAGTTGTTTACGTAGGATTCGGGTTGATGTTTGGTGCATTTGTTGGCCTTGGTGCCATGCTGTTGAAGTGGCACAAGAGACCTCAAGATTGGCAAAAGAGGAATAGCTTTTCTTCTTGGTTGCTTCCTGTCCATGCTGGTGACCATAGCTTCATGTCAAGTAAAACCTCACTGGGATCTCACAAGACCAACTTTTACTCATCAACTCTTGGTCTAGGCCGGTTTTTCTCTCTGTCAGAGTTGCAGGAGGCTACCAAGAACTTCGATTCAAGCGAAATAATTGGTGTTGGTGGTTTTGGCAATGTCTATATTGGAATGATTGATGATAGTACCAAAGTTGCTGTCAAGAGAGGTAACCCACAATCTGAACAAGGAATCACAGAGTTCCAGACAGAAATTCAGATGTTATCAAAGCTCAGGCATAGGCATTTGGTGTCCTTGATTGGCTATTGTGACGAGAACGATGAAATGATCCTGGTTTATGAATACATGTCCAATGGACCTTTTAGGGACCACCTCTATGGAAAGAATTTGCCCACATTGTCATGGAAGCAAAGGCTGGAGATCTCTATTGGATCTGCTCGCGGACTTCATTACTTGCATACGGGAACTGCACAAGGTATCATTCACCGTGATGTGAAGACCACAAACATTTTGCTCGACGATGCCTTTGTCGCCAAGGTTGCTGATTTTGGGCTGTCCAAAGATGCGCCTATGGGACAGGGTTATGTCAGTACTGCAGTGAAGGGAAGTTTTGGATACTTGGATCCTGAGTACTTCAGGAGGCAGCAACTGACTGATAAATCTGACGTATACTCATTTGGGGTGGTGCTGCTTGAGGTATTGTGTGCAAGGCCTGCCCTTAACCCTCAACTTCCAAGAGAGCAAGTTAATTTGGCTGAATGGGCAATGCAATGGAAGAGGAAGGGGTTGCTTGAAAAGATCATCGACCCTTGTCTTGTTGGTACCATCAATCCTGAATCATTGATGAAGTTTGCCGAGGCTGCAGAGAAGTGCTTGGCTGAGCATGGTGTTGACAGGCCAACTATGGGAGATGTGCTGTGGAACTTGGAGTATGCTTTGCAGCTCCAAGAAGCTTTCTCCAAAGGAAAAGCTGAAGATAAAAGTAAGTTATCTGCCGCCGTAGCCGACTCCCCTGTTGCTGTAGCTACTCCCAAAGCTATTTCCACCTCTGTCACGGAAGACAACAAAAGCCCTGCTGAAGTTCAGGTCATTGATGATCATTCAGGAACTGCAATGTTTTCTCAATTTGCTGGGCTAAACGGCAGGTAAATTCTATAAATTCGTTGTTCTATTTGAGCAGTCATCAAGAACAGAATAGTTTAAGCATCTCATGGAAGATCTTAAACTCGGGAGCATCAATGGTGGCTTTTGCTCTTGCTTCAGAATGAGAGCTTGATGAGCTTGCATCGCTCTTATAATTGCATATCATGGTGTATGTTACAGGTTTTCTTTTTAGACACTCTATTTATCCTCTTTCTTGTGTGTAGTATTTGATTCTTGGTTATAAAAATTGTAAGAAAAATAACTGATTAATGTACTGGTATTGATAGATGTATACCTGCAGTAGTATCATGCCTCTATCCATCAACTCCTATATATATAACATGATGGGGATTTTGGACTAAATGTCTCAGCAGAACCTTTAAGTGGATTTTCAAGAATCGCTTCCTCCTGCAATTATATCCTTACTTGAATTTTTGTTGCCAGAAAATACAAAGCAGTTCCTAATGAGCTCATCTAGACCAAGTGCAACTGTAGACAATTTAAACCTTGAATCCAAGCTTCGGTATTTAAGGCAGAAAGCATAGCTCAGAAACTTGTTGCTGAAAAGGTTTGTTTAAGAATCAGCTTTGTGCAGATTTTGATCTTTCAGCTAAGCGAATGGAAAATTTTAATAAGAGTAGCCTCATAATAGGTTGAGATAGTCTAAGCACAGAACCATTGACTATCCTAGTGCAAAATGTGTGTGTTGCCATTGTTCCTGTTGTTTGATCTATAACTTCAGAGATCATGCACATGAAATGGCAGACAACTTGATTTATCTGTTTACCTGAAAGGTCCAAAACCTTGCTATACATGAAATGAAAGATATCAAAAGTTGGAAAAGAAAATTCACTCGGTATGGTGTTATTAAGAAGTCACAGCAAGCACAGTCACAGCAAACCCGTACACAGTTCAGAATTCATAAGTAAGTAAGAGGTTGTCTAGATCAAAGACAATCATTGTGGGATTAATTTCTAGCAAGGTCCAAATTGATTTTTTATTTTATTTTAACAATTAAGATATCTCTGGGTCACCTTTTGACCTTCCACGTTTAAACGAACCAGCTCACAGAGTTTTTTTTCCTTGCCGCCTCCATTTAACTTTAACATAATATATTTGAAGTGAAAGAAAATTAGAGGCAGGCATTGTTCATGTTAACATGGGGAATTTGAAGATATTAGGGCATGCCAGTACAAGTAGTAGATTTGGACAGGAAGTACCCCATTAACACCAGCACAGCAAATGGCAATTTAATTACAGAAATCAGGTAGCTAGAATATACCATCCTGGGCCATGCGAGCCGAGTGGTTAATATGCTGAGTGATCAAAATTGACAACAAATCTTTAAAGGAGAAGTAAGGTGGGGCTAGAAAGTGGCATGCCTCAAAAAAGATGTCTGCCCTATCGAAGAACAGGAGCAAGTGTAGATAAGGATGTGGATATGTGATTGAACAATAATTGCGAAACAAAAAAAAAAAAAAAAACAATTTGGTTCATCTTTTTTATTATTATTATTTTAGAGGCTGCATGCAAATATCCAACCCTCTTGTTATGCATAACCACTCGTATACAACACCATCTTCTCATAGCCAGAACTCTGTTCTCTCTCTCTTAAAATGGAGAATCAGACAGAACAAGTGACTCTTGCATGGATGCACTAAGAGCCAATCTTCCACAAAAGTGAGGATATATTTTCTTTCATCTTTCTCTAGTCTGGTTTGCAACTTGATATAAATTTTATGCAGTGGGGAATTGTTTTTGAATAGGAGGGGGTTGTCAAGGTATTACTCAGGGAAAGCAAGGTCATTTACATGCATAGCTGATGTTCGTTGTCTTGAAGATCTAAAGAAACCTGAACGTCCTGATCCCAAGAAAAGGAAGAAATATTCAGATAGGAAAGACTTGAACGTTCCTCCATATCCATGTCGACGAGTTTCTTGCACGACCCAACGTGTCCCACCCTGTGTTGGTGTGAGAAAACAACCAAACAAGCCTGTTGGGTTCCTTTGGCAATTTTGTGATGTTTTGCCGCTTTGCGCGCAGAAGAGGAATTCTTGATAAACATTCGTAAATGATAATAAATTTTGTAGTTGATTATATCTAAATGAGTACCGTATGATGATTTAATTTCGAGAATGTCGTCATGTCAGTGCCCTCCGTCACGATAGAATCACGCGAGTGATGCATGCGATCAATTTAAAAAGAGTAAAATATCGGCAATCATTTTCAGGCAATTTTGAATCTTGCTTGAAGCCTTCCCTCAATTGTTACAAGACCAGCAAAGCCATCTGCATTCACGAAAGGAAAATATGATGACAATCTTGAAGAAACCTATCCCAGACTTCCATTGCTAAAAGTTGGTCCCAAGATACTGTAGCAAAAATCTAGCAGATTTCACGAATCCATTTGTCAACAAACTCTGGTACTTGCTTGTTACAAATTCCACTCTGTTAATCTAGCTATGAAAAATGCACATTGTAGCTACAGTCATAAACCAGACTAAGGGGAATGGAGAATAACCAGTAATACATCATCTACTCGAGCAAAATACTAATGGATCGCAACCTAATAATAACAAATATGCGCACCAAAAGAATCACCATTTCTCCCTACTGGTACAAAATTAGGATGTATGAAGCTCTATGCAATCAAGTTGGAGTAGCAGCTAAGAACTATGGCGATCTTCGCTTCTTGCTCATGTTGCCATCCCAGTGATCAAGCATAACAAGGTCATCGTCATCATCATGCTTTTGGGTTTTCTTGTTATTCCTAGTTTCATCAACATCACTTGACTGATCCACAGTGCTGCCATCAGAAAACTCTGATAGTTTTCTCTTCGTTCCTGGACTCACAATCCCATCTGAAATTTCTTTGACCTCAATATCTATCTCGGTGATCCCCACTTTTGTTGGTAATGATCTTGATGTACTTGCACCATTTCCAATAGATGTTTTGCCATCCTTCTTCTCAGGAGGAGCTTGTGTCCATCCTGAAAGAACCATTCCATCAGGTTCTTTCTCTTCATCAAATTCTTCTCTGTGGGATTGAAGTATATGACAAATGTTAAGTAGCTCATCCAATATCAGAGCACATCATATCAAATCATCCCATGGCATCTTATATCAAAAGGAAAACCAAATATCCATTAAGTATCTAATTGACGACCAATAATTCCAAGAAGCATTATGTTTACTACCATTGAACTGGAAGGACACTAATCTTCAAAAACAAAAGAAAAAAAAGATATCATTGAATAAAAAGAACTTTTCCTGATCAGAACTCAAAAAGCTTTGAAGAACAGCATCATTGAAGTAAAGACAAACCTATGCTTGATATGGATATTGCATGTGAACTCCTGTTGAAGATCCTCTACTGTTAGCACTGTTCCATCAGTGACTGGAGGAGGAAGCTCAGATAGTACCTAATGTAAGAGGGAGGAAAAGAAAATGATATAGAAAACCATATTAATTTGAATTTAAGTAATAACATTTCTGGAAAGAGCGCAAGAAAATACCTTTTCAAGGTTTGCCGTATAATTTGCTATCTCGTTTTCTTCAAGATCATCGCCAACTTCATAAAGAAGGGCTGTGGCATGCATAATCAGTGGGGAGTTCATACCAAGCTTGGCTTTAACTATCTTCTCAACAAAATCCCGCAGCTTTGAGCGATGAGTATTGATCTCTAGTGACAGTGGTGTCTGTTCCCCACCATATCAAATGTGAGCAGAATGCATTCCTGGCTTGAAAAACATGCAAGGGAAATCCATGAAATAAGAAAAGAGAATTGGATGTACCTTAGAACAAACACAGCAGGACTTGTTCGGTTCAAAAGGTTCCACTGGCATAAGAAGCATCTTTTTAGATGGATGTTCTAGACAATATGTCATCCTGAAAAGGTGTTTCATATGATTAGAACAAACCAGCTCCAACACACTAACAGTTAACGTTCAGAATCATGTCCTTATTTCTAGCAATAATACCTTTTTAGCTTTGCTCTTTAAAACAAGGAACCTATAGTAAACAACTTATCCATTCAAGACAGACAAAGAAGCATACAATGATCAGTCATACAATGATCAGTCAAAGGACTCGTTTTAACCTTATTAATCTGGAAACGAGCAAGGGATCAACCTCAAACTTATCTTTCAACCAATTAAATAGAAAAGCTTTAAAGATATACATTCAGATCCCAGAAAAAACTTAGAGAAAATTGAGCCACACCTGTAACTTTCAGTATCCTTTTTCAACACCTTGATTGCTTCAATGACAATTAAACCAGCTACAATAGCATTTGTTGTGGCAACAGCATGTACAATATTGCCAGCGATACCTTTAGCTTCAAAAAGGCTGTGCAAAGGAATGTTAAATGAAGCAGCCCGAATATTTGCAGCAGCTGTTACAAATTCCACTGCTAGCTGATCATCTTTGTCAAAACTCAGGTTCCCAATCTCCTGCCAGTGAAAAGAAAACAAAAGGAAGATCATACAATAGTCCAAGGATTTCATCAGTCACTTCTTTAAAAACAAGAGAACAACAAACCTTTCTTCTGTTAGTAAAAAATAGCTTCAACGCCTCAAGAAAAACTTTTGTATTTTCCATTAGGCACCATATGTCCTGTGGATTCTTTAGGCCCAAAGATGCCATGGCTGATGCCGATGAAAGATCATCAGTTCTATCAACATTTCCATTCTGTTGGGTCATTCTGTCAGGCAGGACATCCCTACAATAGATGGGCCTTGGCTTATTACGATTTTTCCATGTCTCTTCATTAGACAAAGCTAGTTCAATGTTATAGCCAAAAACATGATCATATATTCCTCTTCCATATTGCTCTAGGTCTTCATTTCCACTCCATTCAAATGCATCACCTGCGTGTTCAGATGACCTAGCAGCATCATTAGAACGCACATTTAAATCATTATCCTGATTCTTGTCTCCAAATAATTTTGCAAAAAGCAGGTCCTTCGCCCAAACAACACAGTGAACAAACTGCAAGAAATTACATTGAAAATTAAAAACATAGAAATTCCATCTTGCTAATTACATTAAGAGCCATCATGATAACCATTATCAATGATTTTCTGACCAAGAAACAACCTAATTTATGGCAGAGTAAGGTTTTAATTCAAACAACATATTGCCAAGAAATCCCATCTGTTAACAAAAACACTGATCTTCATAAACAAGAAAGAGCACCTCATCCCCAAGAAGAAGCAAAATCGAGAAAGATAATAACAACCAGAAGAAACATTAACAGTTCATCGTTTACCTTTGATGGAGTACTAGTAATTGTGCAGACAGGATAAGTCTTTGGGGCAGGTTTAGGTTGACACTCATAGCACTCTGTTTTTCCCTTCACATGCACTGTAACCTGCCACCGAGAAATTACAATGACAAAAAAAGAACATAGATCATCATGGTTCACAAAAACATTTAAACAAACAGTATAGGAACATCACCTTCCAGACATAGACAACTAGCAGGGAGAAGGAAAGAAGGGAGATGAAGGGATCAAAACAAAAAAGAAAAGAAAAGATGCAATTTAAAAACATGAAATAAATCAACACAAGCATATCAAATTTTCAGCTGCCAAAATAACTGTTCATTCATTCTACAAAAAAAAAAGGAGGGGGAAATGAGGCAAAAAAACTGCTGGAAAATTCAAATTATTAATCATCAGGCATTATTCATATTAGACTCGGTAATGAATGAAAACAAGCTATTGACAAAACAGTCTTTTCTACTCATTTTTATATTGGAAGGAGCTATTATACACAACAAAGGATCACCTGTCCTAAGAACCCAGTAGTTCCACTTTCAACCAGAGGAACTTCAGCAGCCAAGCAAAGCCGGTTCACATGTCGCCTTGCATCTAAGTTATCTAGTCCATTCAGAACGACATTAAATTGCTTGAAGAAGTCAACATTGAAGTTAGAATCCTTCGCATTTGCATGGTAAGGGGTAATGTTTATGTGAGGCCTAAATCTTAACACAGCATCACGAGCAACCTGGTCAAAACATTAATGTGAAATAAGATAAGAAATGAAATTGATCATTGCTGATCAATCAAACAATGAAAAACTGTTCATAAAAACACTGACCTTTGCTTTAGACTGTCCAACATGTGATTGACGGAACAAAAATTGCCTATTGAGGTTGCTGACTTCTATAGTGTCCATGTCAATCTGCAGACAAATGCAAGCAAATAAATGCATCAGTGCTGCAATACTATGCGGGCCACAACATGAACTCTCCATGCAAATGCCCAACAGAATAAAAGTTCTTGCACAACCATGTCCTTTCCTCAAACTACACTATCTCCTTAATTTGGTACGCCAGTAATTCAATAAAGATTTTGTAACCTTTTTGTTAAACAATGAATGCAAACTCAATATGTAAGTTTCAGCTAAAGTGAAAACTTCCTGGCGGGAAACCCCTCCTCTTGCTTTCCAGTAGTTTCCCATTACAAAGATTAGCTTGCTGATGATCATAACATACCCTAACAAATAAGTGCAACATATCTTCATGAGACCCACTTTGGTTCATACCATCACCACCTTCTTGGGCAACCTTTCATCATAAGCACCCGGCCACCACCATGCAACAATTGTCACTCCAAACACAAAGATAACCAGATATAAAAACAATCCCAGCACCTCATAACTACATTCCCTACCATCCCCACCATCGCGCACGTTAATAAACAACCTGCATTCAGTTGAGCAAAACCCTTCACTTCCAAAGCCCCAGACAACCACTGCAATCACCACTTCATATATACCCATCAATACTATGTTCACTCCTATCACAAATACCGCATTTTATTACCACCACCCAACCATTACTGGGAAAACATTCGCATCCTTATAATTAACCCAGTCAATAACATCCTCGCACTCATGACATCAAAACCACTACTTCCTTGAACAATAATGATTCAATTTCACGCACGTGTAATTTCATAAGTTTTGAAACAATAAGAAATTCCACAAGTTGTTTCCTTACTGGAGTTTTTAAATTAATACAAGTTCAAGTAGTGTCAAACCCTAACTGCGCTCTTAAAAAAAAAAAAACTCCAATAAACAAAAAAAATAACATCATATCATAACCCTAGAATACAAAAATGAAGGTTAATAACACATAATTAATCAATTCCAACCCCCCAAAAAATACAAACTAGATAAAAAACAAAAACAGAATCCCATGTCTAAGAAAACCCACAATTAAAAAACAAAAATGAAAGAAACAAATATACACTCACTATATGAATATCTTGGAAGTCGGAAAGAGCAAGAGTCTTAAGTAACTCACAACCAATCCCACCTGCTCCAACCATAAGCACTTTCGCACCCTAAAAAGTAAAAAACACAAAACCCTTAATAAACTACACTTCAATTCACTAAAACAAAGAGAACCCATTAACGGTAAGCAAAGATAAAAAGTGGATTTGAAAGAATAGACAGTTTTAATTACCTTTATTGCTTGTGAGTGTTGAAGAGAAGCCATTATTTTGGTTTTTGAAGAAGGAAGAGACAAGAAAGAGTGTTAGAGAAGTTGAAATGTTTTTGTTAGTGTTAAATAGTATTTATGGATTTGTTATGTCAAGGAACACTGTAGTATAGGGGAAAGTGATGGGGGGAGAGAGAACAGAAGGGGATTGTGGGGAATCGAACACAAGACGTGAAGGAAAGTGGAGGGAATCTTGGATTGCTAAATGGGCGCGTGACTAGTGTGCGAGTAAAAGGCGGCTTTAGACGAGCGCCAAGATGACGAGACTCTTAATTGACCAAAAGGCACTCATTGACTAGTGATTTAAAGTGTGTGAATGTAATTGTTTTTTAAATAGTTTTTTATATTAAAATATATGTTAATAATATTTTTTTATTTTTTAAAAATTATTTTTAATATCAGCATATTAAAATGATTTGAAAACACTAAAAATATATTAATTTGAAGTTAATAAAAAAATAAAAAAATTTTAAATTTTATCAAAATCATTTTTGAAATGCAGAAACAAACAGGCCCTTAGTTGTCATTATTGCCGTGGTAAAATTGTTTTAAATTTATATTTTTATTTGTAAATATAATAAAATAATATTTTTTGTTTTAAAAAAATTACTTTTAATATTATTATATTAAAATAATTTTAAAATATAAAAAATAATAATTTAAAGCTAAAAAAATTAAATATTTTCAAAAATACAGTTGGATTCCAATGCAAAACAAGGCTTTTATCCATTCAAGTTTCTTGTTAGATGATTTAGTTAGTATTTGATATTAATGTTTGAATGATTTTTAAAGTGTTTAATATATAAAAAATTATAGTAAAAAAATATTTTGAAAAAATTTTAAATGCATGCTCAAACATGCTCATATTTAAATATGTTTTATTAATATAAAATAAATTTTTAAGATAAAAAAATTTAGTTATGATTGGCGAAAATATCATTTCAATGAAAAAATAGTATGTTTCTCATGATTTTAATAAAAAAAATCATAAAAGTAATTGTTTAAACATTATGATCTATTTAAGACTTTAGTTACTGTAATTAGATTAAAAAATTCACCAATAGCTAAAAAGACACGAGAATCTGCAATCTAAATGATTTGATTCATGCATTTTGATATTATTATTATTATTATTATTATTATTTTTGTTAAGATGGGTGTTCAGGTCAACTTGCGTGTATTTCGATTAATCCTATAAATCCTAAAATTAACGACCATGTAAAACTCCAGTTGTTATTTAATTATTTTTAATTATATATGTGAGAATAATTAAATATTCCATGTACATGATTGGAGTATAAATTAACATAATTCATATATCTTTAGTCCTCATTGATTAAGTTCTCATACAATTATTCATTAATAATTTAAAACTTCATTTATTTATTTATTTATTTTTATTGATGGAAGAAGACACTTGTCTTTTATAGTATTTATATGACTGGATTATAGATCACTTTTAACATAATTTTCATACCTCTAGATGTGTCCAACTCATTAATGGACTCTAAGTCTTTAATTTTCACTCATAAATTTTATATAGAATAAAATATATAATTATACATTGTATTAATTTAAGAGCATGTTATGAACCACTTTAAATAATTATTTTTTAACAATTTTTTATTTCAATTTATAATTAAAGATGGCATTTTCTTTATTATATACCAATACATGAAAAATAGTAAAAATATGACGTATGCTGACATACAGCAGCAAATCCAACTTAAAAACAACTAATTCAAGGACAGGGGGGTGTTATGCTATAAAGCTTATAGCATGGCTTTGATTGATTTTTCTATATTTTTTGCTATATAGGTTTTTTTTTAGTTTTTTTTTTATCTCTTCGAACTAAATGCATTATTACAATTTGATTCGACCAAAGACAAGCATTTATAACAAATTAGAGGATCCATAAAAACATTACTGTACACGTGTTTATTCAACCGGTTCCTTTTCTCGGAAAGTGCATTGACAACACGGTGGATTATTTATAGGTCACCGTACCTTGTAAGTTAGGATCAGAGTGCGGGTAGTTAAATGGAACATGGAAATGTTCTTCTATTTTTTATTTTTTTATTTTTATTTAGAGAGAGAGAGGTCTGATTAGCTGTCAAATCTATTATCCTTGGAGCCATGTTCTTTTTAACTCTGGAGAATCTTAGGCTCCATGATTAGACCATCAGTCAAAGATATTTTACTTCCTGACAAGTCAAAGATATTTTTTTCTAATAATTCAGAGATACTTTGCTTCCACTTCAATATCTTCTT
>Ga0325403_1003803_pt1:0-10000 | contig 13866 bp, 3 predicted proteins | sample PopdelMetagenome_19_FD_205665 | JGI IMG/M metagenome (GOLD analysis project Ga0325403, IMG submission 205665) | Populus deltoides microbial communities from Bellville, Georgia, United States - Xylem-PdKOR-R4 | ecosystem: Host-associated > Plants > Phyllosphere > Stem > Wood/Secondary...
CCTACTGATCGTATTTCTCTTCTTTTGGGATTCTATTTACTATCATGTTTGTCTTGTTATTGTTTGGTTCTAGATACTATTTCAGTTGTCTGGCCAAATTATAAATTCCATAACATAAAGCCTTTATATATATATATATATATATATATATATATATATATATATGAGTCCGTTTGCCTCTTCAATTGCAGCCGTTTGGTTATAAAAAATTATGGTATACTGTTCACTGGGTTTCTTTTTTTTTTTTTACATTGGAAACCCAGTATTTGTAAAGCAAGAATTGCTTGTTTTTTTCATACTGTTCACGTAATTGCACTGTTCAATGAACAATACAATTAACGTGAACAGTGCAAAATAATGCACTGTTTATGTTAAAAATAGTGAACAGTGCAATTCTCTTGCACTGTTCACTTGCACTGCGGTTTTTTTTTTTAGTGTGTTAAGTTTTTTTTTGTTAATTTTTTAAAAAAAAACTAGTTTAGCGTGAATTTTATACATGATAATATTTTATCTAATTTTATTACATGCTAAAAAATTATGGAAACTGTAGTTATTGTCAGATAAATTTTGTACGTAATGGAATTGTAGATAGTTTAATAGAACAATAAATTTTTTTATATAAAGTATGATTTATTTCATAATGTTACCGCAATAGTTAAATCCACAATGTTTAAATTAAAAACCATCAATATTAATTTATATTTTTTAAAATTATTTTATAATTTCAATTTCAAAAACATTCTTAACCAAACACATTAAACTACTTTTTCTTCAACCTCAATTTCAACCACAGTTTTAACTAAACACCTATTTTTTCAAACCAACCACAACTAAAAATATTTTTTATAAATCAATTTTTTTTAAATCACAACCACAATAGCTACCAGCTACCGCAATACCAAACACACTCATATATATATATACACACACACACACACACACACACACACACACACACACATTGCAGAAATGAGGAAGCTAGCTCGTAGACTTGAGCAATGTTTTGATGAACACAAATCGATTTCTGAATTGATTCTGATTCTTTGCTTTTTAATAGACGAAACCGAAGGCTGTGAACAGAACTTAAAAGAAGCACACTTCTGAAATTCAACTTGTACTTGAGAATATTAGGTTTTTCAAAACACATGCACACGTAATGAAAATAATAAATTTAATAATTTTTTAGGAGTTTTAAGATTTTGTTTGATAAATTTAGAGTTATTTAAAATTTATATAAAGATTATCTAAAAATTATATGTTTTTATTTTTATTTTGAATAACTACTTGAAGGTTGGTTCTTTGCAAACCACAATTCATCTAAATATTCGTTTTCTAATAATAATTCACAAAATCATTAATAAAAAATATCTTAAACTCTTTTAAGAGAGAGAGATTGTTATATCTTTGAGTGTTATCTCTTTTCTTTTGTTTTTCAGGTATTCTATAACTTAAATAGCTTTTTGCTTTTTTCAATAATAAAAAAAATAAAAGACATAACATTCTATTTAAAAAAAAAACCTGAAAACTATATAAATAACAAAATACTAATTTTCCCCCTGAATAATATCACATATATTATTTCAGGATAATTTTATAAATTTATTTAATCAAATCTCTACTTGATTTTTCTAAGTATAGAATTGTAATTCACTCCACAAATTACATTATAGTCTTCAATTTCTAAAACTTATTTACAATCAAGTCACACTTGATTAATCATTCCATTTAAATTTCTGACTAATGGTTATTATATGTGTAACCCACTAGGTTCTCTAATAAATTGGCCAAATATAAATAGTAATCTTAAATACAATTGGATTAAATAAATCAAATAAATTAATTTATTATCAATTCAGCAATTGATTAATTTATATTTGAAAATCAAGTACAATATCTAACAACCTATTATGATCCCCCAAATATTAAAATATAAAGTCATGAGTAGTTTGACTTAACCTTTTAGTGATCAGTTTCTTAATGTAATTATTATTCCTTCATCAACAATGTTTCAATTTAGATATTATAGCATGAAGAGTGTCTACAATATCAAATTATGTTTGTTCTCAACTCCATAGTCATTGATTCTTTGAATAAAATTAAAAACTCTTTTTAAATTTCATTCCACTTTACACCAGGATTTACAATCAATATTATTTTAGAACAGATAAAATATTTTTTTCTAATTCACCTAGGATATAAATTATAACGACCCCAACTTTCTATACAATTTACAAATAATTTCCTTTTTTGATAATGTTAGAAACGTGGTAATTTTTTTTCTGATGGTAATAACAGTCGACCAGATCAATTTTTTAATCAACTGGTTTATTCGAACGATCTAACATTTTCCTCTGCAGTTTATAGTAATGGTCGACTAGTATAATTTTATCCATAATTTGGTCAACCAATTCACCCTATAATTTTAATATTTCCTTTACTGGTTGATCAATCGGTTGACCGATTCCATCGATTGATTAAAATAGTAGCGGATTTAACTGTTCAATTCATCAAATGGTCGACCGTTTAAACAAAGTCAAACATTTTTGTCATTCTTCTTTTAAACTTTTACCAAGTTATCAATAACTCTCATAATGCTATATTTTTACATTGTAATTATGGTCTAATCATTCTGGACTCATCTCATACCATCATAACCTATGATTCAACTTCACAATTAATATACAAAAGCAAGATATTACACAAATTCATAAGAAAACATCATAAGTATGAATTATATATTTAAATCCCAAATGCAAAAAATAAGGAACATAATATTGTAAGATGTACTAAGAAAATCTTATCAAAAGTGATAAATTATTAAAATCTTGATATTAATTACATATCAAATTTTACAATGCATAAGTATTAGTTGCTCAAAATTTCAACATCATTAATTATAAAAAAAAACACCATAATCATTTACTCATTCTATACGAGGAAACGAAGTACCTGGAATTAAATTAATATTAAGTATGAGTCAAACTAAGTAATTAAAATATAAACAATTAAGTAATTCTCATGATAAGTTATAAACTTAATTTATTTGTTTAATCATTTATATGATCTTATTAGATCATCTTTCTAAGTCACACTCTTTAAATCATTCTCGTATCATTACAACTAACTAATTCCAAGCATAATATCACAATAACTAGTTAACTAATTTCACTGTCTTTTTTACTAGGGAGGCATTCATTTCCATCATTTGACAATCGATTTTACAGCCCATAATCGACACTAGTTCTATCACAGAAAAACTAGTTCCACAACCCATTACTGGACACTAGTTCTATCACAGGTTAGCTAGTTCCACCGTCCATAACCAGCACTAGCTCCATCATAGACAAACTAGTTTCTCATCCTATTATCGGGAAATAGATCCATTATAGGATGGCTAGTTCCTCAGCCCATTACCGAGCATTAGCTCCATTATATGATGGCTAGTTCCTCACATATCAAACATTAAAAAGAACTTAACATATTTAATAAAAATGTAATGACTTGATTTGTCATAAGGATATCAAGGTGTCAAACTCTTATCTGGGGCTTGGGCTTGTGGTGTTATTTTTTGTTGCTATCCTAAACCGTTGGCCTCTCTTGTTTCAATAGGAAACATTATCATTGTAAATACAAGAGAGGCCAGCAGTTTAGGATAATATGTTTGCATGATTTTTTTAAATAATATGTTTCTATTTTGTCATTCAACATAAACATACAATTCCATATCCTAAGTTTAATTATTTCACAATAAATATTACATCATAACCAAATTAACATGAACAAATCCATATGTGAAGCTTAATCCATATTACACCAAAAGTACCATCACAACAACTATGGCATCATTTCATGCACAACATCATCTAAATAATAATCCATGTTAATTCTACATAATTATAAGATATTAAATAGATCCAAACACTTCTTCCATTCTCTACCAAATGGCCAACCCCTTTTATCTCATTCCACCATGATTATTTCTTTTCATTACCATGATTTATCATCAAATAAAACCCCATCTACCTCAATTGTTTTAATTTGATTAATTTTGACACTCCCCATAAATCTTTACTAAGAACCCTAATTGATTTTTCTTGGATTTTAATCATAATCAATTAAATTTTGTTCAAATTGATATGAATGGGTTCTAAACACCTTACTTGGTAATAATTTGAACTTCAAAAGCTAACCAATCAAAGTTTGTCATTCTTCCCTTATTTATTCCCTTTCGTTACGAGTTTTCCTCTTTATCTTAATTCTTGTTTTAAGATTGTTTAGTTTCTCAACCCCTTCACTATCTTGTCTAATTCTTTAGTTTTTCTTAAAGAATTTCCCTAAATTATCTTTTCTTCTTCTTTATCTCCTTTCTCAGTTCTAATTGGTTGTTTATAGAGGAAGAACTAAAATTTTTTATTTTTCCTTATTTATTCATGATCAATCGGTCGACTAGTTCCTTACTTAGTCTTCAGTAAATTTTAATTTAATTTTTCATCTTTATTCAAATCCACCTCTATTTTTAAAAAATTTCAAGGTTTTCTGCTTTAATTACTTTAATTATCTTAGCCGGGGTTTACATAAATCCTCTTGATTATTTAAATACCTTCATATAGTTTATATTATACTCAATATTTGTCTATTTGTTACCCTTGATTAAAACAACGTGTAGCAGGATCAAAACATAACACTTCTTATATAAAATAATTTAGTGATCTAAATTCTAAAGATCACTTACACAAATGTCACGTAAGCCTTTTCATAAACACAAGTAATCTCTCTATATGTGATTCTTATTCGTGTCAGTTCGGTGTACATTTCATTTAATAAGGACTTATATATTAGTTCTAGGTATCCCTCATACCTCAACTTATAAGAATAACTACTTCATTTTATATAGGAAAGAACATAGTATGTATCAATCTCAACAACTCTAATTAATATCCACTATTAATAGAGCATTAACTATGAATATTTTAGGAACAATGTTTTGATGTAATAAAAATCTCATAATTACAACAACTTTATAATCTTTTTTGCAAAGAATTTTTGTTCGAATGACTTTAATTTTACTCTAGATATATTAATCAAATATTAAATTTATTAATCAAGTATTTGATGAATATTAAAGATAAAGAAGCCTTTATTAATAAATTAAATATATTTACATGAATAAAGTTAATATTATATGCAATCAACTAATTTGCTATAAGGCATATACATAAAAAATTTTCCACTTGCTCTAAAGTCAATCACTCATGTATCAAACATTATATCGCTCTACTTGACGATAATATTTTTACTAGGATAATGACTTAATAAGAGGATCTACAAGATGCTCTTTAATAGAGACTCGCTCTATCTTTACATCTTGTTTTTCTATGATTCTCTAATCAAATGGAATTGTCTAAGTATATATTTTTTTTTATCATTAGTGAGACCTTGGTTCCTTTTCTTGTGCAATGACTCCATTGTTATCATATTACAAGGCTATTGGATCAATAATGCTAGGAACCATACCTAGTTCAGTGATGAACTTCTTGATCTAACCAACCTCTTTTATCTCCTCGGATATAGAGGTGTGCTCAACTTTAGTTATAGAATCTATTTTGGTCTCTTATTTGGAACTCTTCCAACTCACATTACTATTATTTAGAGTAAAATATAACTAGATCGGGTTTTTTATTTTCAATATGTGATTAAAAACTAACATCCAAATAACCATAAATTTTTATTTCATCTCCTCTATTGACCAAAAAAGTATTATTAGTTCTTCTCAAGTACTTAAGAATATTTTTATCTTTTAGTGACCATCATCGGATTAGATTGGTATCTATTTGTTATGATCAAAGTATAAGATACATATGGTTTTGTACATAACATCGTATATATTATGAATTCTATATTCAAATTACATGGAATCATTTTCATCTTATCTCTATTAATTTATGTTTTAGGGCACATATCATTGGAGAGACATATCAAGTAAGTATCCTATTTGGATTCTTCCATGCTAAATATTTTTAGTATCTTGTCTATGTACATAGATTAGGACAATCCAAATAAGCTTTTAGATCTATCTATATAGATCTTTATTCCTAATATATAGGTTATTTCTATCATATCTTTCATGGTGAAATTCTTGGTCAACTAGATATTTATTAACTAGAGTAAATGTTATTTCCTATTAATAATATATTGTATATGTAAAATATTAAAAAAAATGACTTCACTCCCGCTAACCTTTTTATCAACACAAGTCTCATTTATATTTTTGATAAAATAAAAAAAAATATTATCTCATCAAAATGGATATTTCATCTCCTCGAAACTTGTTTATGTTCATAAATAGATTTTTATAGCTTGCATATTTATTGGCAATTTTTTTAGATTCAAAACTTTCAAGTTATGTCACATTCATATCTTCTTAAAGATTCTCATTCAAGAATATATTTTTAACATTCATTTACCAAATTTCATAATCATGGTATATAGTTATAACAAGTAAAATCCTTATGGATTTTAACATAGTTACTGACAATAAGGTTTTATCAAAGTAAACCTATTTATCTTTATTTACAACCTTTGACAACTAGTTATTCTTGTATGTTTATACATTACCTTCCAGGTTAGCCTTTCTCTTAAAGACCCTTTTACATCCAATAGGTTTTATCCATATAGGTGGATCAACTAAAGTACATGCCTGGTTGATGTATATGGAATCCATTTAGATTTTATGGTCTCAAGTTATTTCTTAGAATCAATGTCAGATATTGATTTCATGTAATTGGTAGACTCATCAAGTATGAGCAACTCCTCATTTTCAGCTTCCATAAGAATTCCATATCTTATTGGTGGATGATGTGTCCTATTAGATCTACAGAGTTCTTATGTTTCTTGAGTTTCAGGCTAAACATCCAATGTTATAGTCTCATGCTCAAGTTTAATTTGGATGTAAGTTTGTGGTTTTTGAACTTCATCAAGTTCAATTTTCCTCTCACTTCTCCTTTTAAAAACATAATCTTTTTTTAGAAATGTAGTATGTTTTGAGACAAACATTTTTGCTCAACAAGGTGATATAAATAATATCAAATAGTTTTTTTTTATACCTATAAAATTATATTTATCTAACTTTAACTTTTAACTTTTTAGATACAATATGCTTCATATAAACATCACATCTTAAATTTTTAAGTATGATAGGATTGGTCTCCTACCATTCCATATCTCTTACCATTCTCTTTTAGATAATCTTAAAAATCTTAGTTGAAGTATTCACAATCCTGATCCGATCGAAGTATATTAATACTCTTTCCAGTTTGTTTTTTAATTTTATTTTTGAATTCTTTAGACTTTTTAAATGATTCAAACTTTTATCAAATACACATAATCATATCCAATATGGTCATCAATGATGAAACATGTATAACTAACTATGGCATGAATTGTTATTGGTCCAAATACATCTGCATGTATTATATGGTCATTAATGATGAAACATGTATATCTAATTATGGCATGAATTGTTATTAGTCCAAATACATCTACATGTATTAAACCTAATAATTTATAAGATCTTTCACTCTTTCAGTAAATAATGTTTTAGTCATCTTACCTAATATACAAGCTTTACAAATTTCATATGGTTCATAATCAAAATGATCAAATATCTTTCTTTATATAATTTAGTCATTCTTGTTTTATTGATATGATCTAGTATACAATGTCATAAATAATATGAGTATTGATTATCTAATTTGTTCTTTTGGAAATTTATATTAAACCTGGGTGTTTTAAGATCAAATATATATAAACCATTTGTATAAGTATAAGATCCATAATAAACATCATTATTGTTGCTTACACATAGGTTTATTTTGCTTTTATTCAATAAATTAAACACACCTTAAATAAAAGCTTCAATAAGCTTCTTAGCCTTCATGGTTGTAAAATAATCTTTACAGTTCCTTTTATAGTAGCCTTCCTTTCCACAATGATGACAAGTTCCTTTGTCATTTTTTATTCCCTAAATAGGATTTTATACTTGAATTGCAAGACCAAGTTAGCGTTTAACTCATGGTCATGACAAAGCCTAATTGGCTCAATTTCTTAAAATAGTCAATCATCCTCAACACAAAGGTGTTCAACGAGGAACCCTCTGTCATCTTACAACGAAATAATTTCTTAGAGGTCTCATACCTCTTAGACCTACTAGCAGCATCAAATAACTCTATGGGATGCATAATTATTATATAGTCATCCATATTCTCTTGAATTTCAAGTGACATACAGGCTAACATCACACATTTAACTTATTCATCGTCATCAATATGACATTGATATTCAGTTCCTTTCTTTGTTATCAGTGTCCTCATTAATGATAGGAGGAAACAGATTTTTAAGAACATATAACTTTTTTTTATTTGAGAACAATTCACATATTTCGATACCAATTCAAAAGGTTTGATTTGGTCAATTGGTTAGTATCAAATATATTAAGTAGGGATATATATATATATATATATATATATATATATATATATATATATATATAACTCTTGGTACTCTATCAACCTATTCATGTAAAGATAGGGAGTATTGGTTTCATGCATAAATATTTATAACTAAATTTAGATAAGGTCTTTAATCATAATTTGGTCTACCATTATCTTCCTGCAAACTAATAGCTCTCACTATTAATTCAGAAAATCTCGTTTAGATCTCCTAATGGGTTAGGATCCTATTTAATTTATATGACCTAGCTGAAGTAACTCAATAAATCAAAATAAATTAAATTAGGTAGATAAAATAACTTATCAATCATATTTTTATATGATTCCTAAATTAGTTAGGTGACAACTCTGTGTAGAAACATATCATATATATTTCACCTAACTATTACCTTTAATCTTATATGATCATAAGTATCTCCTCTAAATCATATAAATTAGTTAAGTAGGACCCAATTTTATAACATTAAATATATTCGATTAACACTAATCTTGAACAGCTCAACAAGTTATCCATGAATAAAATTTTGGTATCATGCATATAAAATTAAAAAGCAATATATCATGTTCTCATCATGTACTTAATGTATTTATAAGGTATTTATCATTTTAATTTAGTCTCATTCTATGGAATTAGTGATAACAATTATATATAAACATACACTACTAGCATGTTATTTCATTTGGATGATGATGGACATATATAAACTAACTCCCTTGAGCCATCGAAAGGAATTAAATGGTCAAATCATAGGTAGTCACTGCAAATATTCATAAGTCTTTTGCAAGCATCATGGTTGTAGCCTTTTTCGTCGTTCTTTCTTCGTCATAGATTAAAAAATAGATTATCCTATCTAAATTCCTACCTTTCTAAATTACATAAAATTTATATAATTTTATAACAAACCTCAAGTTACATTCAAGAGGAATTAGATAAGAAAAAACTTGTACGACCAAGAAGAAAAATGGAAAAAAGGCAGGTTACACAAGCCCTATTTCATATTACAATTATTCAACCATTAAAAATACGATCACTTTTATCTTTAAATGTCCATAACCATCCTTCATGCATAATAAAAAATTAATATGCATAAATAAATATATTGCATGCTTCATTTCTAATATTGGCTTTATGTGAAATTTTAAAACAATATTCTTATACTTAAAAATATTAAATCAAATCCAACTTGATAATTTCCCAAACATAATAAATTTCATTCAATACAATTTTTTTAAAAAAACTATTTCTCAAAATTTAATAAGAAAAATAATCATATTAAAATTCTTATTAACTTCCTAAATTATTTTAGGAACAATTAAATAAAATTTTCTGGATTAAAAAACTATCTTTAATTTAGAAAAAACATTTTTCTAAGCATTATATAATTAAATATTTTAATTAAATCATAATCGATATCACAAAAGTTAAATTCATGAATTAAACACTTTAATTCAATTATAATCAAATTAGAAAAATAATTATACAATAAATTTAA
>Ga0325403_1003804_pt1 | contig 13864 bp, 14 predicted proteins | sample PopdelMetagenome_19_FD_205665 | JGI IMG/M metagenome (GOLD analysis project Ga0325403, IMG submission 205665) | Populus deltoides microbial communities from Bellville, Georgia, United States - Xylem-PdKOR-R4 | ecosystem: Host-associated > Plants > Phyllosphere > Stem > Wood/Secondary xylem...
TTTTGAACGAAGTGAAGAAATTTTATTGGGATGACCCTTACTTATTCGAATATTGTCCTGATCAAATATTTCGAAGATGCATTCCTGACAATGAGGTAAGTAATGTCATTAAACTTTGTCATTCTGAGGCATGTGGGACTCATTTCTCGTCAAAAAAGACGACTGCAAAAATCTTACAATATGGATTTTATTGGCCCACCATGTTCAAAGACACACATGTGTTCTGCAAAGCTTGTGAAAATTGTCAAAAGTCAGGATTTATTTCAAAACATAAGGAATCTTTAGATAATCTTCTATTGACTTTTGAGACATATCCTGGTGGAGATGTGCACCGTGCATTTCAGGACTTATGACACAATTCAAAGACTAATCAACTTGACATGACCAAAAGATTGATGTCTTTTCTTAAGTGTAAGAGTGTCAAAGTAATAAATAATCTGGCAAGACCGGGGTCAGACTGGGGTCGAACTACAGGGAGGTTAATTGTATAAATTATAAATAACAATAATGATACAACAACAATAGTAACACAACAACAACAAGAAGAATAATAGTAATAATAATAATACTAATACTAATACCAATACTAATACCAATACCAATACCAGTAACAATACCAATACCAATAATAATAATAATAATAATAATAAAGGAGGAGAAGAAGAAGAAGATGAAGAAGTTGATGAGAACTTTGAGATGAAGATTAATATGAGAATTAAACAATGATAAAAACAAATGTCAAGGTTAGAGGATCCACTAATGGTATTTCAAACAAGTATAGTATAAACTCTTAGTATTCAATTGAAAACCACACACAAAGGAGGTTCTAATCAGATTATAAATTGTTAACATGATTACATTAGTTATCTTATTCGAATAATGCTAATACTTGAAAATGTTGCCAAGCATTCATGATTATAACTTATGTTAACAACAAATCAAGTTCCATTCATAGCTCAGGTGTCGGTTATACCATACAGTATGGGCTATGAAATTACCAAATATTTGTTGTACCAAGTGTTATACAACATATATCTAGATTAACCATTTAACAAGCAAAGTATTAAAAGTGAACAAGATAACAAATATAAAGCATGTTAGTATCCAACATTAGTGTCCATGTTAAGTTTATATTATACTTATTCTTACACCATTAGTGTACCCTTTTCACCTTGACATAATTAACTTAACTAAACATAATGAAAGAAAGAAACATAAATAAACAAGGAAAGGAAATGAAAAGCACAAGCAAGAGATTAATATAAGCAAAACTTAAGCATTACAAAATATAAAGAGAGAGCAAGAACATGATCTTAATCTGAAAACTAAGATGCCTAAATACATGGCAAATGCCTCCTTTTATAGGCCAAAATTCAGAACTATTGATTTGTTGACTAATTGATGAATGGGTGGCCACATCTTGACTTGGTGACAATTCTTATCTTCTTGTCTGCCAAAAACATCATTGATAACGTCATAATTTGAACAGATTTCAATCATGAAAGTTCTAGGGAATTGTCTCATCTTTCCAGGGTAAAAATTTAAGATCATTTGAACTTCTAGAACTCGAGATATGGGCTGAACACTAAACAGTGTCTGGGCTGTAGGACAGATTCAGACTTCTTCGTTGTTGCTACAATTTGGACTTGAAAACAGCCTTGTTAAATCTTGGGCTCCTATGAAAGTTGTAGGCCTATGTCTTACCTTTCCATCCATATAAAGTAGAACTAAATCCAAGATCTACAGCTCCAGATATGACCCGATTACCGAACAATGTTCCAGTTTGGACTGCACCAACATCTCTTTTCCAAGTTTGGCCATGTCTTTGTCCTTTCAATTTCAGTACTTCAACTCATCAATCAATTCTTTCATTTATGTGATAGGCCTGCATTTAAGATGAACATTTACCATAAATTAAAGGTATCTTATATTATTAGATATGTTTTTATAAAACATGCTTTAGTTAAGGAGTTATTGATACTTCAAGTGCAAAATGATGATATAAAACCTTGATAAAAATGCACTTTTAAGTACTAATCATATTATATTTTGTTATCTCTTCTGTTACATGAATTACTACAGATATAGTAATGAAGAGTAGATTATAGAATAGCCACATGAGGCTCTCACTATAGTAACAACTAACAGAAATAACAACAGTAATTAACACAAGGCTGGTACTGCAATGGTTTTATTTAAACAGTGTAAGCTGAAAGGTTGTGAGCACTATTATCAAAACACCATCGTTTTGTCAGTGTTCCTTTTTGGTTTGAAAATCTCTTTTTCCCGCTACAGTTCTTCCTGGTTCATAACAACACTTCCCCCTTTTGAAAAATGTTCCTTGTCCTCAAGGAACAACTGTGGGTACCTTAAGAGAAGATCATCAGTAAATTCTCAGGTGGCTTCAGATGATGACAGGGTCTTCCAGTGAATTAAGACCTGTGTTGCCGCTTGATTGCGATGTTTAACCATTCTTCTGTCAAGAATGGCTTAGGGTTGCAACCCTGGCTCTATGTTTGGGCAGGTAAGTTGTCATATACTATCTTATGCCCCACATATTGCTTTAATTAGGAGACATGGAACATTGGGTGTATAGCGCTTCAACTGGGCAAACCTAGCCGATATGCTACCGCCCCTATGCATTCAATGACTTGATAAGGACCGTAGCACTTGGCTGCCAGCTTGTGTGAAGCCCTTCTGCTCATCGTTTGCTGTCTGTAGGGTTGTAATTTTAAATAAACCTAGTCCCCCATCTTGAAGATGCGTTCACTGCGCTTCTTGTTTGCTAGTTGAATCATATGGTGTTGAGCTAGCTTGAGATTGTCTTTAATAGTCTTGAGCATGTCTTCCATTTGTGTTAATTGTTTATCAACAGCGTCTATATTAGAATCCTTAGGAAAGTAAGGTATATGGATTGGAGGGGCCTAGCCATATAAAACTTCAAAAGGAGTAGACTTGATAGAGGAGTGATAGTTAGTGTTGTACCACCATTCGGCTAGGGGCAACCATTTAGACCATTAATCTGGTGTCTTGTTTGTCATGCATCTTAAATATTGTTCCAAGCACTTATTCACCACTTCTGTTTGCCCGTCTGTCACTGACTATAAAGGCAGGTAAGTCGTGTAGTTTGTAGATGTTGTTCATGAAAGCATTTGTTACTGTGGCAGCTGTATAAGGATGGGATAGAGCAATGAAATGGGTATACTTGTTAAACCTATCTACCATGACTAACACAATATTTTTCCCTTTGGAATTCGGTAGCCCTTCAATGAAGTCCATACTGATGTCCACAAACGGTGCCCGGGGTATAGGGAGAGGTTGAAGCAAACCTGGTGTTAGGACATTCTCGCTTTTGTTTTTTTGACTGGAGTGACACTCCCTCACATATGCTCGCACATGCTTTTGTTGTTTCCTCCAATATAATAGTGATCCCAACCGTTTGGAAGTGACAGTAATACTAGATTGGCCTCCTATGGTAGAGTCATGATAGAGTGAGATTAGTTTGCCCTGCAGGTCAGGGTCATTGCCCACCACCAGCTTGCCCTTTCTGTATAGATGTCCATTCACCTATGCATAAAGTGGGTGTAAACTAGGGTCCTGTTTCAGCTAAGTTATGATCTCTAATAAGTTATTATATATCGCCCAGGATGCCTGAACTTTTTCTAACAGGTTGGTCGAAATGGTGGACAGTGGAAGGGAGAACACCTCACTACTGGTGCACCAAGACAGAGCATCAGCAACAATATTTTCCTTTCCTTTTCTATATTCAATATCGTAATCAAAGCCTAAAAGCTTGGCTAGCCAGATGTGTTGAGAGGGGTAGGATACCTTTTGTGCCAGTAAGTATTTGAGGCTAACATAATCTGTCCTGATCATAAAATGTCTTCCTTAAAGATAGTGTCTCCACTTGGTATCCGCTTGTAGAATGGCTAACATCTCTCTTTCATAGGTCGATAACGCTTGTTGTCTAGGTCCCAAGGATTTGCTGATGAATGCGATATGGTGTTCCTCCTGCATAAGTACAACACCTAGACCAGATCCTGATGCATCTGTTTTAACCATAAAAGGTTTGTTAAGATTAAGCAGGGAGGGAACCGGGGGCTGGGTTATGGCCTTCTTTAGGTTTCTGAAGGCTTCGAGTGCATCTTCCTGCCAGGCAAATGCATCATTCTTTAGTAACTGGGTGAGTGGCTTGCTAATGGATCCGTAGTTCTTGACAAACCTGCGATAGTATCCAATAAGGCCTAAGAATCCTCATAGTTGCTTGACATTTTGAGGTTCTGGCCAGTCCATAACGGCTTAAATCTTTTTAGGGTCGGTAGCTACTCCCTCTTTGGAGATTACATGCCTCAAATATTCCACTTAAGGAATACCAAATGCACACTTGTTGCTCTTAGCCACCAACTGATGCCTTATAAGTAACTCAAATATTATTTGTAAATGCTTTAGATGTTCGGTCATTGATTGATTGTAGATCAGAATATCATCAAAAAAGACTAACACAAACTTCCTAAGATGTTTCCTGAATACTTCATTCATCAAGATTTGGAAAGTGGCAGAGGCGTTGGTAAGCCCAAATGGCATTACCAAGAATTCATAGTGGCCGTTATGAGTTCGAAATATTGTCTTGAATACATCTCGAGGAGTCATTCTAATCTGGTGGTAACCAGATCGTAAGTCCACCTTTGAAAACATTGTTGCCCCCAGCTCTTCTAATAACTCGTTTACTATAGGTATTGGAAATTTGTCCTTGATGGTAAGTTGATTGAGAGCCCTGTAATCAACACAGAGTCTCCAGGACCCATCCTTCTTCTTAACCAAAACAACCGGGGGGGGAAGCAAAAGGGTTGTTGCTCTGTTGGATAATTCCAGACTTAAGCATTTCCTCCACTATTTTTTCCAATATATCTTTTTGCACTCCAGAGTATCTGTAGGGTCTAAGGTTGATAGCTTGAGCTCTTTCCTTCATTGGAATAGTGTGGTCGTAGGTTCTAATTGGAGGCAGGCCTTTAGGTTCCCTGAATAATTCCTTGTAACACTCCAGTAGTTCTCCCATGGATGCCCGTTTCTTTTGGTTGCTTATGGTTAGGAGTGACATAGAGTGTATACCCATGTTATCTTCCTCAAGGGGTATCAAACTACAGAACTCATACCTGCTAACTGAGTAGGGTTAACCATCAAGCTATTAAGTTGTGTTAACTCAATTGTTTGTACCTTGGTGCAGTCAGTGCCCTTGAGTAATACGTCTTGACCGTGCCATTTGAAGTACATCCAGAGATCCTTATAATTGGATATAATACTACCTAGCGTTGTTAGCCATTTGATACCTAAAACCATGTCACAGTTGATTAAATCAACAATGAATACATCCGCTTCAAAATTTCCTCCTTGCATTCTCTATTTAAAGTCCCTGCACATGGCTGAGCAGTGCATAGTACCTTCGTTTGTTGTTTCTACCACCAAGGTTCTGATGGGAGTAATTAGACATTGTAGCTTGTTGACAGTCATACTATTGAGAAAGTTATAGGTGTTGCCAGAATCGATCAAGATATATATAGGGTGTTTGTCAACCTTCCCATTTACTCTTAATGTATGGCAACCCATCATCCCTTCCAGAGCATTGAGAGAAATGTGAGGGGTGAGTGAGTCGTGTTCAACAGTATTTACTTCCCCTTCTGTGTCGACAATATCCTCATAATCTTCAATTATGCATAAAGAGTATAATCGCTTGTTTTTGCATCTGTGACTTGGAATAAAACATTTATCACACCAGAAACATAGTCCTTTGGCCCTTATTTCTTCTAAGTCTCTGGGTCGTATTTATCTGGTTGATTTTTGTGAGGAGTGTGTTGTTAGAGTGGGTAGTATGCCATTGTGCCGTGGTTTGAAGGTGTTAAGGGTTTGAGGTGCTGGATGTCTTGAATATGGTAGAGGTGTGTTTTGTTTGAAAGAGGTAGAGTGAGGCAGAACTTGGGAAGTGTATTGGTGTTGTGTTTGGTGTGGTGGGAAGAGTGATCTTCTATAAGCCAGAGTATTATTTTGCAGTCTAGCGAGATTGTAGGCTTGCTTAAGGGCTTTAGGGTCGAACATTTTAACTGGATTCTTGATCTCTATTTCCAGTCCTCTGATAAAAAACACCATTTCCTGTTTCTCACCAATATCAGCCTTGTTCCAAAGGATATCAAAATCTTGAATATACGTCTCCAAGCTACCAGTCTGCCTTAACTCCATCAGCTCTTTAAGGGGGTTTTTGTTGGCCACCAAACCGACCACACAAAGCCTCAGTGTATTCTTCCCACGTAGCCTCCTGAAACCCTAGACTCCGTGTAACATTTTGATGCCAGTATAAAGCCATTCCATCTAAATAAAAAAAAGCCAACTTAACCTTTTCCGCTCCTTTAATTTCTTCCATGTCAAAATATTGATTACATTTATACAACCATTTGTGAACATCTTCCCCATTAAAACATGGAAAGTCTCTTCTAGGTTTATGTACCTTATAGGAATGTTACCCCTCTACGCCAAAATCGTTTGTCTTTGAAGTAGAACCTCCATGTTGTATGTCCTGGTAATCCTTCGCAGGGCTATGCTCCATCGCAGTCGTCTGCATCCTCTGTAGGAGAGTAGTCTGTTGGTAGGTTATACCATTGATGAGCTCCTCAATCTTATTATCTTGAGTCAATTTGGTAGTGTAATAGTTGTCCATAGGTTTCCAACAAGGTTAAAACATGCTCATGTAGCATCGATTGTTCCTTGTTTGCAACCTTGAAAGAATCTTCCAACTTCTTAAGATCTTAGAACCTCGTGTCTAATGGTATAGCTGAAGTCTGAAGATCAGCGGCTCTGATACCACTTGTTGCAAGTTGAATCTTGAGAGAACCAATTAGAAGAAAACCCAATTGATTAGTTAGAGTAGCTAGAGCCTTTCTAACTAACATAAGAGCATGATGAATAACAGAAGGATTGAGGAAGGGATGTGAAGAGAGAAGAGAGAATAAGAAGGAAACACGTTGATTGTATTATATTTTGTTATCTCTTCTGTTACATGAATTACTACAGATATAGTAACGAAGAGTAGATTCTAGAATAGCCACACGAGGCTCTCACTATAGTAACAACTAACAGAAATAACAACAGTAATTGACACAAGGCTGGTGCTGTAATGGTTTTATTTAAACGGTGCATGTAAGCTGAAGGGTAGTGAGCACTATTATCAAAACGCCATCGTTTTGTCAGTGTTCCTTTTTTGTTTGAAAATATCTTTTTCCCGCTACTATTCATCCTGGTTCGTAACACTCGGCTTGAGGCCAGGTTAGGGTTTTTATGATGGTTGTGTGACCATGCTAGATCAACGAGGATTGTTGGTGGTGGGAATACTTTAGGGATCTCATGACCTGTCTTTGATTGACAGTAGTGGGTCTCCATTTTGCTTTAGGATTCAACAACCATCAATATACATCAATGTATGTTGCACTGATCATCCTTGGGAGTGCTGTTAGCATCCACTTGGTTGGCATTCTGGTTTTTATTTTTTGTACTTAGTCTCGGTGTTCAGTTCTCTCTTCGAAAGAGACGCTGGTGGGTAGAAAGCAACTTGCAGCCATATAAATTGCTACTTGAATTTGGTTTTCTTTTCTTTCTAGTCTTGTTTCTTTTCCATTTAAATGTGATTTGGCTATGATAAGAGGCATACTCTGTGTGTATTTTTATGATAGTTTCTTGGTCTTTTTGAGATTTTCTTATCCCTTTTTTTCGTTGCCATGCTTTTTTTTTTCTTTTCGGTTTTATGCTCTGTCTTTGCCTTTTTTTTGCTTGCTTGCATGGTTGATTATTGGTCTTGAGGTTGAAATGACGAGGTTGTTTTTATGATATGTTGAGTTGTTTGCATTTTTTGGCTATGATTTTGCGTTTAAAAGGGGATTTCAATCTAGATTGGTCTTTGTTTGATCTGTTTGCATCTTTTTGGATTTCTTAGAGGGAACTCAGGTTGTCATCATTGCTATGTTTTGTATTTTATGTTTGACATTCTGCGAAGAAACTGTTAGCGAACTCTTTATATGTTAGTTCATCCAAGTCCATCCTTTCAGGACTGCATGCATTTACTCATTTGTCGTCTAAGAAGGCGTTGTTTTCAACCTCTTTTTTTTTTTTGTTCTTGGTCTGTTCTATGTTTTTTCTTTGCTTTTTTTTAAAAAAAATTTGTTCAACTATTAGAAGGCATGTTTTAATTTTCATGCTTGACCTTACTGTGGTTAGGTTATCGGGTTTTGTCTAGTTGTTCATGTCTCTTTGGGCGAATGATTCTTCGCATCATGCAAATGTCTTATGGTTGCAGGTGCCTCGATGGACATTTTTTCCTTTAAAAATGATCCATGTAAATTAGCATCTCGGAATTCTTGGGAGAAAGTCAGTTCATCTAATTCTCTATAATCTGGCTAATCCATAGGGATGGACTTTTTCTCGCCTAATAAAGGAGAGAGGGAAGAGTTTATGTTAGCTCTCTTAAATCTCTCCACTACTATGGTAAACTACGCTCGCCCTATTCAAATCCATATATTATTTCTGTGCTAGCAAAAGTCAAAACAAATACCAAGACTCCTTTCTTTTACGCCTTATTTGTTACGATCATAGATCCATTGTGGTATGGAAATTCTTATTTTTGTTTGCTTATTATATAATAATTGAAATAGCAATCGTAGTCCCATCTCTATATCTTTCTAGTTTACTTGTAAGTTTTACTGGATATGCTTTATATACTGCTTGCTTCTGGGGAATCCTCTCAACAATTAAGAGACCTATCCGAGGAACATGGGTGCATTAGGAATAAGTAGCACGGCCTGATGCCCGGAGGTCCTCTAGGCTCCAACTAATATAGATAGACTACTAGGAAAGGAGAGAAGGAAGCATAGTGGATTGGTGACCCAAGGCCAAATATATTTAGCATTACTCAAAGTGTTGGGTTCTTCCACATTATACTCAAAGCAAAAATAATAAAATAAATAATAGTTCCTAGAATCCCGTTAATTTAGAGTTGTTTAGAGATTTATTATCTCAAGATCTGATCTTCTCCGACTTTGAATAATTTTTTAAAAGCTGGGTTGTCAATAACCACAAGTCATCCAATTATCTAGCCTCCAACGGTAATCCACACGAACCACTAGTGAGAAATCTTCTAAATCCATATTTAAAAAAGATGGATTACATTTCCTTAAGTGTTAGTTTTCTATTTTGTGCCTTACATAGTTTTTTTTATCTAAAAGACAAACTCATAAAAGTTAAGAGGTATAGTTTTATATTTATAGGGAATCCTAAAAACCCTATAAATAAATAAAAATATTTATTTACCCTTTAAATAATATCCACATTTTATGTATGGATAATTTTAGAAATTTAATTAATCAAGTCCCTATTTGATTATTCTAGGACTACAATTATAACATGTGCATAAATTTAGGTCTCATCCTTACAAATTTGGTCACCCCAACACTTAGTAGTGTTAGTAGCATCACTATTTTGGTTCAATTTTTTCTAAATATTCTCTACCCTAAGTAAACAAACCTATTCATTTATGTTTTAGGTTAATTTATTGATATTTTTGTGTAGTATTTGTAGTTTACTTGTACATTTAAATGTTTTACAACCTTTTCCTAGAGAATTTTATTGTATTAAAGTATTATATGTATGTTAGGATTTGTTTGGGATTTGGAGGAAATTGAATTTGTTTGTCATTTAATGAAATTGAGTTTGATTTTGTAATTTAGATGTGTTATATTAAAAGAAATGATAAGTTATTTAATGACTTCCAATCGTATTTTACCAATTTTATTGTTAAGTTGGAAATTTAGGGAAAATTATTTTTTTTATGGAATTGATAATAATTAAATGATATTAATTTAGATTGAATAAGTTTGAATTAAAAAAACGATAAATAATTAGTTGGGTACCGAATACTTGTTAATTTGATTTATTGTTTAGTTCATATTTGGACGCAACATTCAATTTTTATACAAATAATAATTAGTTATTAGATTGAGAATTCATTTTTAATTACCAAAGTTGAATTTTGAATTAATGGTTATATTATTAATAAATATTATCATCAATATTCTATATAGGTTTCATAAGTAATAGATGATCGTTCTTAGATGTATCGAGATTCACCCCTAGGGTTATTATATATAGAAGATTATTATAAAGAGGTTGAGGGTTTTATTTATTTATACCTTTTAATCTGAATAATATTAGTGGAGACGGAATTAGATGTTCATGTGTGAAGTGTAAAAATAAAAAGTTCCACCAATTGGATGTTATGATGATGCAACTTCTAAAAAAAGGGTTTATAGAGAAAATACTTGTGTTGGTATGCACACAAAGAACTTTATGTTTTGTACGAGACCATATTAGAAATGATAGTTAGCTCAACTTTTAGTTCTAGCAACATACATGGAGTTATAAATGATAATAATAATATCGTTATGTGAGTATAGTGATGGTTGCAATGTGAAAGTTCATATGTCGATGAAGAACCAAATGTTGATGTAGCTAGATTTTCTAAACTTTTGAAAGATTTCGATGAACCATAATGAGATGGATGCACAAATCATAATAAATTATCAGTCATTTCATAAGTATTTACCATCAATTAGATTATGAGTAAGGCTAGTAATGATTGTATCATCAAATGAGTGAAAATCATTTTACTTGAAGGAAATAGGCTGAAAGAGAACTTATATACTGCAAAATCCATTATGAAACCCCTTGGCTTAAGATATCAAAAAGTTGATATGTGCCTAAATTTTTGCATGTTGTACTACGATGAAGATGAAAATTTTACCAAGGGCAAAACTTGCGGGCATGCTCAATATAAACTCAATATTGGTAAATAAATGACATTTATCGCATACAAAAAACTGAAATCCTTTCCAATAACTCCTAGGTTGCAAAGGTTATTTATGTCTCTAAAAACTATTGAGCATATGACATGACACCATTCATATGCTATGGTTCACCCTTTCAATTATGAAACTTAGAAACAATTTAATAGGATGCATCCTCAGTTTTCAATGAAACCACGAAAAGTATGTTTTGGTTTGTGTATATATGGGTTTCATCTATTTGGGTTCTTTGCTACATCCTATTCTTGTTAGCCGGTCTTACTAACAATTTGCCACCTGCCCCTGAAGATGTGTCTAAGGCTAGGATTTATGTTTTTATCTACAGTCATACCCGGTTCTTACAATTCAGGTAGGGAATAGATGTTTGTCTTCAATCGTTAATTGATGAGTTGAGTGAGTTATGGTCATTTGTGGTATTGACCCATAATGTCTCAAGAAAACAAAAATTTTAAATGAAGCAACTTTAATGTGGACTATAAATGATTTTCCTGTGTATGAGATGGTTTTGAAATGGAGTAAATATAGAAAATTAATTTGTCCATACTATATAGAAAATAATAAGGCCTTCAACTTAATAAATGGTTACAAAGCTTTTTTTTATTGCCACTAGAGGTCTAAGTCATCATCGATACAAAAAATAACATAAAGAACTTCTTGAAATGTATAGCTAATAGGATGTTGCACAACTGATATTATAGGGTGAAATTTTTATTTTTGTATTGCTGAGAATACTCATATCCATGTTGATGAGTTAAGTGATATATTAAGTATCGATGGACATACAAAAGTTAATGAAATTGAAGAGATCGACCAACTTCAATTAAAAAAAAGAAGAGGATGATGGACATGATGATGATGAAAATAAAGATGAGGATTTGAATTAATTTTATATGTAAAACATGATTATGTAATAAAATTCATATTATGTAATAAAAAAATTTGTTTTCGCTTTATGAAGCATAATGCATTATATTTTTTACATTTATAAATGATTTATTGTTATGTTGTGGTTTTAATAAGTTGTTGTTGAATATGATTAGTGTTGTTGTTGTATGATTAGGTTAGATAGGAGATTATAATAAGTAGATGAAAAAAGAACAAAAAAATTAGATAGAATCACCGAAAAAAATTAAAAATAATTAAAAAATCAAAAATATCTCATGGTAATTTAAAATTATGGTATTACCAATGGAATTAGTGATAAACGTTAAAATGGTTAAATAATGACAAAGAGTTAAAGAAGAAATTAATGAATGACACAACTTGGGCTTGAGCCAACTCAGATGAAGTTATTTACGGAAACACATATATAAAAGAAGAATAGACAAAAAAAGGATGTAATAATTCACAGACAGTCGAGCCAAGACAATTTTTGTAAGTAAACTTTGAAATCTTTTGAATATTTTTTGGAATAATTTTTTTTGTCAATAACTTTGACTTGTTTTTTTTATGTAGAAAACATATAACGCTAAAATGCATGCCAAACACGAAGATGACCCTTCAACCCATATGGAATACGATCTAGAGTTATGATTGAAGGCTAGTATCTCCATGACTAAGGCTTGAGATATGAAAGTGAGTTGTAGTGCCTTGATCATACGCACACCACAATCCACCTTAAAACAACCATCACTTGTCATTCAAAAGTTGGTTCAAGAATAAGTTGCTGCTACGAAGGTTAATCTGAAGGTCGAACTAGAGGTGGAGTAAGAACAGCAAAGTATTTTATGAGAGCAGATGATGACATACCTATCGACTAATTATCCTTCAACTCATGAACCTCCAGGTAATTTTTCTCCCTCCCCCTCCACCTTCAACTTATTTCTAATGTATTACGATATTTATAATTGATTTTATAATTAAATTAATAATATAAAATATATTCTTCAATTTAATTTAGTTGTTTAATATCAACTTGTTTAATCCAAATAAGCATGTATTAAAAAAGAAAATTACTAAAATACCAATAAAATTGCAGACAACCATAAAACTTTTGTTAGTGATTTCATTGGTTATATAAATGTACTTTTGTTGGAGAATTACAAAGAGTTGTGAGCTTAATAATCAATTAATTTAGTTGTTTAATATCAACTTGTTTAATCTAAATAAGCATGTATTAAAAAAGAAAATTACTAAAATACCAATAGAATTGCAGGCAGACATTAAAATTCTGTTAGTGATTTCATCGGTGATATCGATGAATTTTTGTTGGAGAATTACAAAGAGTTGTGAAATTTTTTGATATTACCAATAGAATCATTGAGAAAATTTTTATGTCGAAGATAGACGATCAATTGTCGATGGTTAGTCCATCAGTAATGTCATAACCCAATTCTGGGTTATTCCCCAAAATTCACTTTTTTTCAAAATAAAAATAAAATAAAATAAAAGCTGGCAACGTGGAGAAAGCAGGCTGGAAAATCAAACTGCAATTTTTGGAGGAAATTCAAGGCCTAATTGTACCCCATTATGCCCAAGAATGGAAAAAAAATGCAAATTCAAGGTCAAATTAAATTATTATTGGACGAATTTGCAAAAAAATTAAGTCCAATGACATAATTACATTTTTAATAGGCCAATTTGATTTAATCATGGGCCAAACTAAATTTTAATTATGTTTAAGAATTAATTTGAGTCCAATTGAAGGATTTAATTAAGTGCAAGGACTTAATTATACTTTAAATGGGTCAAATTAATTTTATTTGGGGCTTAATTGGTGAAAACTTAAGTTTGGGAGCCTAATTTGGGCTTAATTGAGAAGATTGGAATTTTAAGAGACCAAATTTAATTTTTACAAAGTTAATTGATTGAAATTAGGGGCCAAATTGCAAGAAAATTGAAGTTTTGGGGTCAATTAGGGGCTAAATTGAACAAATCCGAGGCCAAGGACCATTCTGCAATAGGCGGCAAACTATGGGGATTCAATTGACAAAAACCGGGGGTGAAATTGAAGAAATTGAAAGTTTAAT
>Ga0325403_1003806_pt1 | contig 13861 bp, 11 predicted proteins | sample PopdelMetagenome_19_FD_205665 | JGI IMG/M metagenome (GOLD analysis project Ga0325403, IMG submission 205665) | Populus deltoides microbial communities from Bellville, Georgia, United States - Xylem-PdKOR-R4 | ecosystem: Host-associated > Plants > Phyllosphere > Stem > Wood/Secondary xylem...
CTCAGAATAGTAGAGTATTTAAGAGTGATTGTTATTTTTTATTTAAGTGTTTTTTTACTTTAAAATGTATTAAATAATACTTTTTATTTTTTATATTAGCATAGTAAAAATAATTTAAAAAATAACACAATCAATAAAATATTTAAATAAATAACACAATTTAACAAGTTATAAACCTCATATGCGATTCACGAGTCATATGCACGTGAGACATGGGACTCACCAAACCAAAATAAATTATCAAGGTAATTTTTTCTAGCCTCTTAACTCCCTGCCACAAAAAAACAACCTAAGAATAATCACAATTCATAAACACAATTTACAATTCATCTCCCCAACAAAATTAAAAAATCAACACACCATAATTCATCAAATTTAACACTTCATAATTAAACATAATAAAAATTCACATAAAATTTAATCTGAAATCATAATTCTTAAAATACCAAAATGTATAATCTAACTGTAACAGCCCGGCCCAACTGGTTATATATTGTCCGCTTTGGGCCTTACCGCCCTCATTGTTTTGTTCTTGGTGACACGAGCCCACTTTTGAGCCTGACGCCCCAAAAAACGTATGACAAGTTAGCAATCAGCACTCTTAATAAGACCAGCTACTACTCTCTCACCTGCCAATATGGGATCTTACAATCCATCCCCTTTAAGGAGTCCGACGACCCCGCCGGCACAACCGGACAGCCAGTGAGGCTGGCTCTGATACCAAATGTAACAGCCCAGCCCAACCGGTCATATATTGTCCACTTTAGGCCTTACCGCCCTCACAGTTTTGTTTCTAGTGACGCAAGCTCATTTTTAAGCCTGACTCCCCAAAACGCGTATGACAAGTTAGCAACCAACACTCTTAATAAGGCTAGCTGCCACTCCTTCACCCACCGATGTGGGATCTTACACTAACTATTTATAAAAATCACCTAACTTATGGACGAGCCTGCACCACCCTAACTTGTTCAACTCGAGGACATGTTTGTAGCGCTTGTATAGGAATCAACACCGGATTCACCCTAACTCATAGATAGGCCTATAATGCACTTATGGATGAACCTACCTCCCTAACTATATGTCCTATAATTTCTCTGGAATCTTCCAATGGATTTAGTTTGTCAATAATTCTATTGGTATATTATATTTTGTCGATAATAGCATTAGTATAAAACATTTTATCTATTTCCTTGTATTTTTGTGTTCCCTATCTATCCAAACTGCAAATACAGTAAAATCATAACACAGTAACACCATTTTTATTCAATAACATTATAATAAAATCATAACAATAAATGGTTCATCAATGTTCATAATAGTTCATTGTAAGAAAAAAAACCATAAAGATTATATTAAATTCAATTTCATTACACGTTGATGTTTTATGTTTAAAATCGGTTTGAAATCTTTTAATCAGAATTGCCTTTTATTCCATCATCGTCATGTTCATCATAATCTTCTTCATTAAATTGAAACTCATCAATATCATCATCTTCACCGACTTCCGTATATCCATTGCTTCTAATATATTAATTAATTCATCAACGTCAACATCAACAAAAATATTCTCGGCAACTCAATATGTATTAACAAACTCATAAAGTTTAAAGACATTGTCTCTAGTAGCTACTTCATCTTTACCATCTTAGACAACTTGAACACGACCCTTAAGTTTGGTTTTCACTATAGATAATCAATTAACTCTAAAACGATCCTTTCTAAAGAAAAGAGTATATATGTAATAAAGTCATTTTCAACGTTGCAATGTCTAGCCTTTGTATTAATTTAGACCAAATCATGGTGGTGATCTATTATGATTTATCTATCGGTGATATAATACCAATAATATTTGAATAAAAAAAACTATATTATACTCGTTATGATATAACAGTTCAATCACCTCTTCTAACTTCTTGTAATAATCAACTTCAAACTCATTAGAAATTGATCCTTTAACACAAACTCTATTATTATAGGTCTTTCTACCCTGACCATACTTTGATAATTTTTTAATTTGATTTTTTTTTATTTCATTCTTCAACATTAATTTAGTTGGGACAAGTTGCGAGTTTTAAGGATTTACTCAGGTTTAGGAGGTTCCCCGAGGTTTGCTTGGTTTTTTTTTAAAGATAATTTTTTTTCAGTTTCAGACTTGAACATTTATTCAATTAGAGATTGATCTTTGTTTTATTTATTTATTTATTTTCTACAGAATTTTTTACTAAATTTAAAAATGACCTGAGTTATCTCAGTTCTTTTTATTTGTCATTTTTTGTTGAATTTACTTTGATAAATTTTTAAAATTGATATCTTTTATTTTATCCTTTAATATCAAATTGATTGGGGATTAATTTTTTTTAGTTTCATCCTTCAAGGTTGGAGTTTTTTATATTAGGCTTCGTGATTTTCTTCAATTTTTTTTTTATTGGTCTCGTCGCTTAGATCGTGGGTTTCAAATGTTAGCTTGGGTTGATTCGAATTTTTTTCATGATTGGTTTATTTATTTATTTAATTTTTATTATGTTTTGTTCTTCAACATTTTATTATTTTATAATTAAACTTCCTAATTGTCCACTTATTAGGATTTAAAAAATATTTAAAGGCCCGTGTATGGGCCCTTTTCAAATGGGTTTTGCGTATCTGGCTTGCCAAGCCTAAGTAGTGCTTCGCCTTTTTCTTTTTTTTAATTATCATTTTCTCTTTACAAATTGTAGCTTGGGAAACCAAGAAAAGAGGTAAAAGGTAAAACACCATAAGCTCTGATTCACCAAATACATTTTCCTCGAGCAGCATGGACATGAGAACTGCCAGGTGCCAGCATAAATGCATATATTCGATTTTAGATGGAGAGTCTCCAGGTAATTGACAATGGCTCAGGATTATGTAAAACTCCATTAACAGGAACAATATACCAGCATAGTGTTAGCAAAGGTTGAAGCCCTTTGTGACACATGGTCTAATGATTCAATTGATATTTAGCTGCTTGAGTTTTAATTGGAAATATAAATTAATGAAGTTTTTGACATTGTTTACCGTCTCTCAATGGATGAACTTTAATTCTGAATTTACTTCATTTCATTGCATGCGAAAATAAATTTATTTTATGTAATTTTAAATTTTAGAATATGATCTTTTTTTATGCACAAGAAATTATCTAACTATGTATACATTAGAGTTATGTACAAGAAATTATAATGTTTTACTTATTAAACTTTTTATGTGACTATTTGCATTCTAATAAGTCAAAGTTGTGTTATTTATTATTTATCTATTTTTTTATGGAAGCCATTTTGATAGATCCATAGACTTATTAAAGGGACTTTGGGTTAAAATTTTAAATTAAAAAGTCTTTGATGTGCCCTTTTAACCACCCTCCTCAATTTTGGATCTACTTGTGAGAAGTGAGCTTCTATTCTTTTTAACTATATCTCTAAAATAATGAATAAATCTACATCTTTAAAGTGGCATGTTATTTGCGTTCATAAGCTATCATTTGCTAGTAAATTATTTCCACTCTATGTCTCTACCATCCCTGTATCACTTTAGGGAAGAGCAAAAGAAAGTCTTGTCTTGGCCTCAATGTAAAAAGGATTGGTCATAATTTTTCAACTGTAAAAGAAATGGATAGAGCAGCAAGGAGAGTTGAAGGAAAACATGGTAACAATTACCTTTTCTCATTCCATTTGGTCAAATGTGCTGAAGAAAATGCCAAGCCTGCCCTTTACATGGAACTGTTATATACATCATTTCTCTCTCCCTGCACTTGTATTGGTCTATATCTCCCTTCTCTTCTTTCGGCCGTAGACCCTCATCATTGTGATATCATTTCCAAATTCTGACTACCTCCCAGCAATTTCACTTCTGCTGACACCTTTGCTATGAAAATCAACTTAGTTGCCTGAGCTCCATCCTCTAAAGGCCGTTTTCCAACTATTTTCCCTCTATCAGATCATGGAAATGTTACTGTTTGTGCCAGCCGATCATGGCAAACCATCCTGCCTTCCCTTTCTATCTATAACATAGTTTTGCTGCTTTGTTGTCGAATGCATGATCGGTTTCCAATGTTGGTGAAAAGAACTTGTGCAACTCATCTGAGGACACAAGAACAGAAGAAGATCAAGAAGACAACAAAAACCAACTTACACAACAAATAAAAAAACATAGGTCAATTACAAAAAAAAAAAGGCATATTCATTACATGTCTGTTGTAGCATCTCTTATGGATCCCATAATATACAACCTCAACAAAAATCACGACTCACAACAGTTTACATCATTTATAGCCATAGTAGTAACTTGACATAAAAGCATTGCTGTTCTCTTTGGAAAAGAATTAGGGTTTCAATTGGCAAATGGTGAATCGAAGAAGCTAGGGTTTGGCTTATCGATCTATACAGAAACGGATGATTGAGTGAAGGTAAAAGTCTGAGTTCTGGGGTGTTTTTGAAAGGAGAGTGGTATTTGCAACTGGTTGATCTAGCCTTAAAATCTGTCCTTCCAATAACATTTATAAAGCCTTACAATAACTTCCAAAATCAATCAGTTTTTCAAAGCTCAAAACAACGTGGATTGTGCACTTCTCCCCAAGATTTAGGCCACCAGCACGACACTGATGCCCATGCCATCACCATTTAAAGGGTTATACAGAGTCGGTGGAACCCGACTTGGAAAGTTCACATCATGTTTTTTCTTCAAAACATTAGAAAACAAACTCCTAATAGTTGTCAGCTTCTTATGCAGGTTACTTGATGGTAAAGCCACTCCAATTCAAACCAGAAAGCAACCTTACAACACTTCAAGGCTGGCAAATGTCATAGAGAACCTATCAGATTAATGTCCCTTCAACTTTGATTTGGACATTACCCTTACAAATGTTTTTGAATGAACACACACCTCATAAGGCGAAGCATGAGATTACTACAACAATCATTTCCATATCTTCCAAATTTACAAGGCAGCAAGAACTCAACTCCATTCCCACTACATCAACAAGGATGATTTCTGATGTTTCCCAAAGCATTTTTTTTTTAAGGAAAATCAAAATTAAATTAATGTACCATGAGATCATTTATACCATTTTTACCGCGACTAATTAAATCAAACATACGCTTACCATTGAACTTTACAGCTTCCAGCTACAGGAAAGCCAGACAATGGATAACTTGATGAAAGCTATCTTCCAGTGTGCGTTTCTATTAAGTAATTTACATCTCAGCTGGAACTTCCAACAGGTTTTGATCCCCAATAATCAGGTCCTCTTCCCAGTATCTCAGCTTCTCTTGCTATCTGAATGTCTGAAGGCCAAAAATGATGATATACAAGCTTCAATAGAAAACGAGGGAGCAATGCACTAACTATTATGAGAAAAATGGTGAGCCAATAGGTAGGCAGCTTTGTCAGATGGTAAATGGTCCTGGCAAAGGAAAATGGCATGCATTAGCTTATCTGAATAAAGCCCATATTAAAACACACTAAATATTGTCATGAACACCAATAATACTAACCCATAATTAGGGAAGATAGGTATAGAATCCAATACTACCACACAAGCAAATGCAACGATCACTGATCCCCAAACAGCAAGATGAGTAATAGAAACCCAACGTTGAACATCCATTGCCAGGTGTATATTGACAAGGATAACAACTGCTACTGTCCACAAATTGCCTATGCTCCATATATCAATTGTGCTTTCCTTATAAATGAAGATGGGTATGCCAAAGAGAACAAGACTCTGCCATAGTGTATCAGCCATCATGACCCAGAATAGGCGTATATTGTAAGCCTCGTGTCTATACCCCACACCATAAAGTTTTGGATACTGTAACAGTGTCCGATGGCTTAAGTCCTTGTCCAGAATACCAACAACAATGGTAGGCACAGAAGTATAGATAACAGAATATAGAACACTGCTCCAATCTGTCAGTGCTGACGTTGTTGAAAAAGCTGTGAACAATATATACCTACAGATGCCAAAAACAGAAAGCGCATAGTGACTTAGGACCAAAACTTCAAGTAATTGTGCATAGTATACAATTCAAAGAAAACAAGAGATGATACTTAGAATTTTAAAGAGAAAGAAAGTTTGTAGTTTAGAATTTAATCCATAACAGACATCTTTTCAAAGTAAATTCTACACAAGGACTTGAAAAACAAATGGACATAGCCCAGACAGTAAGTAACTTTCAACATAAACTTTAGAAGTGGTAATGAAAAGCAAAGAAAGCTACACTCCACCCTCACCAAAAATGGAGTTCTAAATTGAACATGGCCCAGCCAATGAACTTAAAGTTGGAGCGAGTGGAGGGAGAAAGTTTTGGATAAACAAAGAATAGAACCCCAACTCAAATTTTTTTCAGACCATGCAAAGTGAACTCAAAAAAATGGCAAGGAAATAACAAATGGCCATGTAAAGTGTCTTGTTGCTCGTAGGTTGTAAGTATTTTAGGATTAATTGTATAATGCATGTCTGACTCTAAGCCATTTCATGATTTAAATCCAGGAACAGAAACCTATCTCGTCAACAAACATCAAACTGAAAGAAATCAAAGATATAAAGTGCCAAGGACTCAGGTGTACCAGAATAACATCAATACAAAAACAGCATTGCGGTAGAAGTTGTAGAGAATCAAATAACCAATGCGTTGATAATTCCAGTGTCCATGTACCAAAAGTAGTCTTTTCAGGAACCGAAACTGTCCCATAGCAAAATCTGATGCCATAACTGCTTGACGCCCTTCCTGACCACATATTCCAACACCAACATCCGCCATTTGGATCATTGAAACATCATTAGCTCCTACGAAATGCCAATATTCAGAAAGGGTATAAGGATATTGATTTGCTTGTGCATCCACATTAAAGAGCACAAATAGCTCAGTGACATAAAAACTCAACCATTGATACCAGCTGAAGTAGGAGTGAGTTTTTTGATTTAGCTCTGAATAATTTCATCTTAATTTTTTTTTCAAAAAACAGAATTTTCTAAAATACCAAACAAAACTGAACGGGGACAATCACTAACTGCATTGACAACGAAAATATTAAACTACTCAGTTGATAGTCAGTTATTTCTGTTTTACATACCTTGTTATCCTATAAAATACACTAAATGTTTTTTAGGAGAAGGCATTTTAACCTAAATATGGCCTCCAACCATACCTGAGATGAGAATGGGGAAGAGTGGTGCCCTTAATAGACTCCTTTCATCTCTCTCAATTGTACATTTTCTGTATGAGACAAACAATTGTCTCATGCATATATTAATTGCCATCAAAACTGGAGTTGCATCACAAAGAGGTAGTTTGCCCTAACATGGAAACCTAACTAAGATGACGCAAACATTATAACCTAAAGTCACAATATTTTCCTACAAAAATTAATGTTGAATATTGTAGATGCAGGCAATATAGCGACCAAGAGAGAGCCTAAGATCTAGCTCAAGAAAATAAAGGATGGGATTAAGAAATGACCAACATGTGCAGGTAGTCTATTGTTACTATACAAGATATTAAGTGTAGTCATAGCATTCAGGCAAGTGGATTTGACATCAAATATTTGCATGTCTACTTCCTTAGCCTCGTGGTCTAGGGGTTTTTGGCCCAAAAGATCACAGCTAATTAGAACTATCACAAGTACATTTAATACCTCAGAATCTCTTGAGTACCTCGAACGACCATTTGGTGATCAAAGCATTAAAATAGTTATGATGAATAAGGGAAGGCAGTTTTTTTTTTTTAAAAAAAAAAAAAACCTTACAAAGGCTATGTACTTTATAGTCTTAGTATAATTACATTTATGCCCTTCAGAGCTGATGAATTTTCTGTTGTTTAACATCAAATACCTAAAAAGTGATTAAATGAGTCTTAGCATATGAAACTAGCAACCAAGCATAGTAGCTTTTGTGACTTTCCAGTCATGCATCCAATTACCCTTTATATTTCCTTATTCCCTCATCAGGCATTAGACTAACTGAAAATTAAGAAGAAAGTTGACTAAAGCACTATTCTTTATGTTTGTCAATAGAAGAATCCACTACTGTCTATCAAAGGGATATAAAAATCTATACAACAATACTTGCTATAACACAAGTGTATATACTATTAATCATGTACTATATCAAGTGAAAAAAATGAGACAAACCATATACATATGATATTTCACAATATGGCACAAAAACTGACTAAGGAGTGAGCTTGGTTGCAGTGCAAGGTGACAGGATGTATATAAGTATATAACATTTAATTTAAGCACCACACACTGAACAGGGGAGACAAACCAAGCCAAAGCTAGATGTTAAATGATGGAGCATTACCCTTGGTTGTTATTTTAAAGTTTTGGGCTGCAAATAAAATGGACACTCACTAGATGTAGGTGTTTTTATTTTACTTTATATGACAAGTGTTTGTAGTTACATAATTGGGGAAAAGAGAGCTTAAAAAAAAAAACTGATCCAGATCTTAAATGATGCGGCATCTCCCCCATCTGTTATTCTAAGAATTTGGGCTGCACAAAACATGCAGAGCTTCTAGGTGTATGTATTTTTTATTTCATTTCAAACAATAGATGTTTGTAGATGAAAATAGAAATGCATAAACTAAACTGAACCAAACCATTACAAGAAAAAAATTATATTTCAAAACTAAAAGCTAACGAATAATCTAGTTGACAAAACCAAATAGAGCTTACCCTATACTAGGAGAAGGACAGAAACTACTAAATATCGTTCCTTCCATGACAAAGGACACCATGCTCAACTTTCCAAGCAAGCCCAAACAATTTTCTTACAAAATATAAATTCTTAGAAATAACTCACCATCACCAATAGCCAATGTCATATCATCAGATCGGCTCTTGATTAGATCAACAATCCCTGCCTTCTGTAATGGTGCAACACGACAGCAAAGCACAACCTTACAATAAGTTGCGATGTCAAAAAGCTGTAGAGAGATCATAAAAGAACTGATTATTTATAATATATCAAATTTGAACCAACAAGGCTATGTGTGCTCCAAATAAGATGGAACTCAAAGTATCAAATGCCAGAAATTAGAAAGTGCAGTATAAAATCAAATCCATATGTTGTGTAAAACATAGGAAAATGATTCTCACCTCTGACTCAAGTTCTTTTTCCAAAATGTATACCAAACTGTTCCCGTCAATTATGAGAGCTAGTGGCACTTCCTCCTTCCTTTCTGGCCTCTGAAGGTAGTCCATTTCAGCATTGCATTTCAAATATTGGCTTCCTTCGTTTGATAAATTTAAACCACACTTGGCCTTAGCATCAGACAAAAGTTTTCTGCAGTCATTCTCTGAATTGCCATTTATAATAATTTGCTCCATATCTGGTGTCAGGAGTTTGCAAGAGAGGCCAATAGACATTGCCGTCTCTTGCTTATCACCAGTCAGAACCCAGACCTTGATCCCTGCTTGCCGTAGGGACTCAATGGCTTCCGGCACACCTTCTTGTAGCTTGTCTTCAATTGCAGTTGCACCAAGTAAATTCAAGTCGCACTCTATGAGAGCTGCTGTTTGGCGTAGCCTTGCTGCTCTATCAGTCAAAGAAGTGCTTGCATCATCAAACCTGCATTGCCACAGCTCAAGTTCTTCCTCTGTAAGATCCCTGGCAGCAATCACAAGTGTGCGCAAACCTTGTGATGAATATTCCGTCAAATGACTGTATGTTGCAGAACGCCTTGCATGATCATCCTTCCCTGAGTCTTTTGCTAAAATACTCAACACTGAAGAATCAGCACCTTTGACCAGCACTTTTACAGCATCATTAGGATATCTGATTACAACAGACATTCGTTTCCGCACGCTATCGAATTCATGCATGCCCAAAACACCCAACCTGAATTTCACATAAGATCTATTTATTACCACTTCTTCCATTGATAAGAAATAAAAAGTATCTTCAATTGACATCAAAGAGATGGTTTAAATTTTGAACTTCAGAAAAGCAAATAAAGCATGATAGCTAGATAATGAAGTGTGGACTGGAGAGATTTGTACCTTAGTGTCTCACCATTAACATCAATTACTATATGTCCAGATGTTCGCTCGAAGAGAGTATAACCATAAGCAGAGGCAGCAGCAACTAAAGCTTGCTCATCAGGAGATTCACCCTGATAGTCAATAGTTTCTACATCCTCAAAAATTTGACTGTCTGTGCAACTAGAAAATCCATCATGAGTACGGACTGGGATCACAGTGTTGCATGCAGCTAGTGCAAGGAAAAATTCATGTGCAACAATTCTTTCATCTCCAACTAAGTCTTTGTGCAGCAATTTCAAGAGCTCAGAATCAACAGTAATTGTAGATTTAAGTTTCCATCTCTTTTGTGTAGTTGCAGCTGTAAACAGTCAAGGAAAATGGAATGTCATGTATAATGAAATCCTAGCATGCTTTACAATGATGAAATCTATAGTAATCACTCACGAACTGAACAGTACACATTATTTACACAATCATCTTTGACAAGCATGATAAATGCAAATAATGCATAGATCAAAATAAGCAGTAAAAGCTTCAGACTAAGCAGTACATTTACCAACATGTATGTTCTTGTAAATAGTGGAAAAAAGAGGTGAATTTGAAAGACCTGACAATAATCCATAAAATAAAACAGAAATATAATACACTGTGAGTGCAATATGTCAATGTTGCAACTGCTGATGAGTGCAACATATCCCAAGGCTTAATACATGATTTAATAAGCAAGACTACAACAAAATCTATCCTGAATTGAAGCTGATAACCAAGTAGAGCAGGGTTTACTACCTGAAATGTTCTCTTCCAGCAATTGCTCAGCAGTTAGCAAGGAGCCTCCATAATTTTTCCCATTTACACTTGCTCTTCGAAATTCCATTTTGTTCTCAGTAAGTGTCCCTGTCTTGTCTGAAAAAACATAGCGTATCTGACCCAGATCCTCATTTATGTTCAAGGATCTGCACTGAAACCTTGAGCCAGAACTACTATCAAACATGTGCCTGTCTCCAATCATGAAATAGGACTGCCCTATACGAACCAGCTCCATTGTAATATAAAGAGAAATGGGAATCATTATCTGAAACACTATGATAGAGCTCAAAAATGAGAAAAAAATCTCCATAGGAATCCCATAAAATTTGTATCTTTTTCCATAATCCTTCCCGGGCGTGAAGTATCTCTTTCTGTAATATGGTAAATAATCAAGCTGGTCCTCATATCGTGCAAGCCAGAGACCCATTCCCACCGCAACAACCAGACACATTATGAACAGAAAAATAGACAACCATAGTGTCTCCCGATTCATGTAAATTTCCAGTTTGCTTCTTTTGGAAGGAGAAGCTGCGCTATTCAACATTGCTTTTGTTTCCTGGCCAGCATACACCACAACACCTATTATCCAACCAGTGTTCTTCAGCTGACATCCACGCAATACAATGTTAGATTGGCTAAGGGAAAACTTTTGCCCATTGAACTCCATGTTGGCTGTGAACTCGTAAATATTCCTATTGGGTTGCTCGCATCTTATAAGCCCTGAAATTGCACCACCTTCCAATACTGCTAAGGACGTTTCCTGCCTCGCATACCTAGTCTTCAAGTTCGACTCGCCATCTAAATTCATTGTTTGTATGTAAGCAACACCACTAGGATCACTTGTCCCTAACAAAACCATGTCACAAGGAATTGTCTCATCAGTGCAGATCTTCACAACTTCACCAGCTCGTATCTTTTTCCATTTCTTCGATCTAAACTGACCACATTGCAGAACTAGAGCCTCTCGGTTATTCTCATTGCGATCTGATCTGTGCCTTCTCCAATCCTCGTATCCATCTTTGATCGCCGTGACACAAAGAACAAACAAGAGAGGGAATAGGGACACTGTTCTCCCAAAAACTGCAAGAGGAGGAAGTTGATTGAGAGCAGCAATAGCCAGGAAATACAAATAAGCAACCCGATGGAACTGAATGAAAATATTCTTCGGCAAGAAGGTGATCAAGGTATACTTGCTGGTTCGGATCTCATTGCCTGTAAATTCATACTGGTCATTGGTTCTCCTCGGATCATTAATGTAGATGAACCGAGCATCTTCTTCACGCAACACATCATCAAATTGCACACTTCTCCTGCGGCTCCTCCCCTTAGGCTTGCCCAAGTTACCACAGTCCCTAGAAATCTCAAAGCCAGTTGAAAAGGTTGTGTTATTGTTGTTATGTAGCATTTCACTAGCAGTTGCACCCCACCATACAAGGTGTTTGCTCCGTTGTTTGGGGCATTCCAATGGAACTTCCTCAAAGAACTCAGACTTGAGAGAATAGTATTCACAACCAGATCAAAACTTTCTCCAACTGGATTCACACTACGGAATCTAGTATCACCAAAAAAGTGTGCCCTGCCTTCGTCCTTCTCCGAACAATCTACCTCAAATGGCTCTCCTTGAGCAAGATGGAGGATAGAAGTATTGAAAGAACAATCCCGGCGTGACACCCCCAAAGCACTAAAACTACCAGAATGATGAGGCAATGGCTGCTCCGATACAGGAGAATTATCCAAAGATAAAAGCAGTGGCCAGCCAGAAGTCATAAATAATCCTCCAATGACCGCATTGGAGAATCAAATAAAAACTTTGCCCACTTTACCATTAACAACACAAATCCCTTATCGAAACCCAATCAAAACAGCCCTTTATTTCCAAAATTGGCAAACCCCATTAACACACAAAACAAACAAATTATTCATCTACCTCGAACATCTAAATCCTATTCAAAAGTTTCAATCTTTGTTTACAGCAACAAGCCCTTGTTTCTTTTGTTGTCTCTCTCACCAAGAAATTGTGTTTCAGAGTTGATAAATAGCTCCGAACTGCAAATGGTGTTTTCAAAAAAGAACAATAAAAAATACAAAAACAAAAACAAAACCTGTGATTTAATTCAATGACGACAAATCCCTGAAAGATCCAGATAGTACCAACAAATCTCCAGAGATTTATTTCCCTCTTACACAAGCCAAAACTAAGAACACAAAAGACAAACTAACAAACAACAAAATTTGATTAATAAAAAAAAAAGAGGAAAAAGAGATACCAGAGCGACAGAGCGAGGAATAGAAAGAGTGGCTTTATCGTCTCGGGATTAGAGAAACGAAGGTGATGAACGCACTGAAAACGAAATGATAGTGAAAATGGACAATCAACAGAGAAGCAGGAACAGGAGGAATACAGAGGTTGTCTTTTATGGAACCAGATCGGATCTATCTTTCTTTTATTACGCAATAAACGATTTGCTGTTTGATTTTAAAGAGAGAGAAAGGAAGAAAGAGGAAATTCAAAAGGACAGGGGTGCTCGACGATGGTGAAAGGAGCAAAAATGAGAGGGAGAGAAGGGTTTTTAAAAAAAATTAACACTATAATCTAAAAATTTTGAAAGAATAACTTTATTTAAATAAAAATTAAAATAATATATTGGTTTTACATTTAATTTACATTAAATGTATTGGTTTTATATTTAATTTGTGTTTGGTTTAGTTAGAATAAAATTATTATTTAAGGTTTATGTTAAATTTAGGATTTGTTAAATTAATTATCAATATCATTAATTATGATTGATTTAATATAATTAAAGATGAAAATAAGTTAAATTAATTATTTTAATAAATTATATATTACATTAAATTTTAGATAAATTACCAGATTAAAAATTTTACGTGAATTGATTGAAATCAGCTAACATATTAGGTGATAGTTCACTTGGTAGTAAGAGAGAGAGGTCTGGTCACGGTTGCTTAGTCTACTGGTTAGAGAAAAGTCTCGATCTTCACTGTTGGCGTAAAATAATTGGTCATCCCTTGCCAAGTTGACTATCTAAACTCAATTTAA
>Ga0325403_1003808_pt1 | contig 13858 bp, 10 predicted proteins | sample PopdelMetagenome_19_FD_205665 | JGI IMG/M metagenome (GOLD analysis project Ga0325403, IMG submission 205665) | Populus deltoides microbial communities from Bellville, Georgia, United States - Xylem-PdKOR-R4 | ecosystem: Host-associated > Plants > Phyllosphere > Stem > Wood/Secondary xylem...
AATTTGATTTCATTTCCGCTTGAGATAAAAATGAGTTTTTATTTTTATTTCTTACTATCTCACACAGATTCCTACCAAACATTACCTATAATAAACGTATTAATGGATGGAGCAAATGCTCCTTGGCCTCGTGGTTTGGTGTGGTATTCTAGCTGCAATTTATACCAACACACAGCTCAAAAGAATGAATGGGACCATATCCCCCTCCACTTCTTCACAAGTGTTGGCTTCCATACAACGTATTTTTCATGGCACCGTTATTTCTGTTGGTAAAGGTAAAAATACCTTTTGAGCTCATGCATTAAACCACAGGGGCTGAAGAAGAACTCATGCATACGAGAAGGTTTTATCCAAGACATAAACCTTGTCTCCAAGTTACATAGATTTTTTGGAACGATATCAAAAATGTTTTTGGTACGGAAGAAATTTCTGTGTTAAAACACTGCCGCTGGATTAAATTGGGCTAAAGATTGAGCTGCCTACCAATTCTACTGCTGCCGGGAGGACTAATTCGTCCTCCAATAATCTTTTACCAAAGAATTTCAAAGAATAAAGCTCCTGGGAAAATATACTGCTGTGAATAAAGAAAGCTGCTTGAACTGAGTTGCTGCTGGGAGGACGCACGTTCTGCTGCTCCTGCTTGAGGCAACTGCTGCTGCAAGGGAATGTTACTGCTGAATTGGACAGGTACTGCTGGAAGGAGCTGCTGGGGCGCTACTGCTGTTAATTTTGAGCTGCTGCTGCTGCTGGAGATCCTGCAACTGCCACGCGTCTGTATGTTTGCAGCTGCTGCGCTGCTACTGTCGCGAAAGGAGAAGGCTGCTGCTACTGTCTATGCCTTCTTTTCACGTTAACCTTGGAGCTGCTAGTAACTGCTGTTACTTACGGAAGCTACTGAATTGTTTTGAAGCTGCTTGCTGGGAGAACGTTCATGTTGTCAATAAAACTAAACAAGGCTGCTGCTTGTGATTTTGGAAACTAAACCTACCGCTTCTTTCTGTTGTTTGCGTTGAAAATAGACTGCCTTTTCGTGTGTGCTGCTGCTGTGAAGAAGAGAAAACTCTGCCAGTTCGCGTCTACTGCGCGCGTGTTTTGCTGAGGAGCTGCTGCTTCCTTGTCTACTGCTGCCGAAAACGCTGCTGTGTTTTCAACTATCAAAGGAGAAAAAAAAGTTGCGTTTTTCTCTCGTAATTAACCAAGGCTATCATTTTAATAGTTAAAAATAAAAAAAAATACAAGTACTTGAATCAACCTTCCAAGCTTTATTGATTAATTTACTCTTTCATCAACACACTTATTATCAACATACTGATCAAATTCTGAATGCATTATATTTATTATTAGCAGATTATACATCTAACTATTTCAAACTTGTTGAAAACTATAAGGATAATATTGAAAACTTCTAAACTATAGGAGTAGAAGTGAAACATTGATGATTTATACGGAAGAAAATATACTTTACCTTTGATCGATCTCTGTACTTTTTTCAATTTTAGCTGGAGACGGTTTGTTTATTGGACAATATTGGAAACTTGTAAACTATGACTATGTTTGGGAACGCGGCTGCGGCTGCGGCTGTGTTTTCAAAAATTTTGAATTTTTTTTTATTAAAATTGAATATAGTTTATATGTTTTGGATCGTTTTGATGTGTTGATGTCAAAAATGATTTTTAAAAAATATAAAAACATTATTGGCATGCATTTTGGCACGAAAAGTTATTTGAAAAGCACCAGCAATCACACTGCCAAACACGCTCTATATTTGGATTGAATTTATTTATATCCGGAGAGTTGTTTTTACCTTTTAAATTATATTTGATTGTAATTTAAAAATATATTTAACTTGAAAAAACTTTAAATTAATAATTTTTCAGTGTTTTCCGATAATTTTGATATACTAATATTAAAAATAAAAAAAATAAAATATATTATTTTAAAACAAATATTAATTTTAAAAAACACATTATACACCTCCTCCTGGATACCCTGAATAACAATAATTGAGCTTTCATTTTTCAGCACTTTTCTCATTTTTTTTAATTTAAATAACAATAATATATAAAAGTTCGAGAGTGTAGTAAAGTTTGAGAGTATCATAAAAATTGTTTTTTAAAATGTTTTTTATTAAAAAAAATATCAAAATAATATTTTATTATAATTTTTAAATTATTTTTCTAAAAATATAAATAAATAATTTAAAATAAAAAAAAATCAATTCAACCTATATTTTCAACCTATATTATTATAGATTGAATACTCTCTATAAAAGGGCCCAGAGGCGAACCCAGCCATATATCCCTGATACACCAAACCATACAGAAACAAGAAAAAAGAAAGTACAGTTGAGCATTGCCATGAAATCATTGCTTCTCCTGACTATGTTGCTACTCTTGTGCACAGGAACTAGTGCTGGAAGAGATCCCAGTTGCGCACTTATCTGCTCCAATCTCCATCCATGCACCGATGTCCTCCGCCTTGGCTTCTTGGTCGGTGCCCCCTCTTTCAAATGTTGTCACGGTCTTCGAATAGTCAAAAAGGTTAAGATCATCCTTGGGAAAGAAACAACATGCCATTGTGTCAGAGACTGCATTGCGGTTCATATACTCGGAAAGAATGCACCAATTAACTCTCAGCAGTTCTGAAACTTCGGAGCCTTCAGATAAAACTTCGGATGCAGACCTCTTTATCCAACTCCAGAAGAAGTGCAATGCAACATTAGGCTTCGGTACTGATGAAAACAGTCCCTGTAATTAGGATGAGATGTTTGTTGCGCAAGCTTTTTTCACCTTAGAGTACCAACAAAAAAAAAAAGAGAGAGAAAATGTTTGGAATAAGAGCATGGCGTGGAGAAGCTCGCCTTGTAACTCTAGGACGGGTTCTCCTATACACTGCATGTTGCTTATGACTGTGTTTTAATGTGGTAATAAATAATATGGGGGCAAAAGAAAATGGTGGTGTAGTTTACTTTTTTTGTTTTTGGAAAATTGAGAGGTAATACATGGGAGAAGGCAAATTCTACTATACTTTTGCTACATTTCAACGTATTTGTTTTTCCTATGGATGACACATTGCTACACAATTTCTGTTTTATATTTTCATGTGCTAGTCTACAACCCAAATATTTCATGGATTAGTCCTTAAGCTTTGCTTACTTCCCTTCATTAGAAAAAGGGAGAAAACTGGCAACCACTTCTGGCGATGATCGGTGGAACCCGACCATTATGATGAATTAATTAGGTCTAAACTAGGTAATTTCAAAACTAAAAGATAGATGGATTTGGAATTTTTAGCTTGGAAATTAAAGTATATACACAAATCTTGGATTCAAAAGCATGCGGAAATGAGTCCTTAGCATAAGAGCGGTGGGAAGTATTTGGCCGGAATCTGGCAAGGTTGCCTAGAGCTGTAGGCTGTAGCAAGAGTTTACTGTTAAAACCGGTCAGCTCTTCTAGCAGTTTTGAAAGGAGAATCCGCTCGAACTCTCATTTGTAGTCGGAGAGCTAGAGGCATGGGTCCGTCTATAAGGTAGCTTTACCGGTGCTTCTTTCTAAATCTCAATAACAAATTTATTTCAGACTCATGCAAGGCTTGAGTAGATAGGAAGAGGTGGTTCAAGAATTTGATATGTTTCCTACACAACGGAAGTACTGCGATGGAAGAGGTGAGGTAGCGGTTTCAAGCAAATTGTGAAGGAGACAATGGACGATGCCCACCTCCTTTTGTTATTTTATAGGGATATTTACCAAAAAAAAAAAAAAAAAAACCCTCATCTAGTTTATTCATTTTTTTACCTTGTTTTTATTATTTATGAAAACACACTTTAAAATTTATAAATTCATAAAACTCTATACCTTCTGCATGTAAAAAAAAAATCAAATTATTTCCAGAATTATCATTACGATTTAAAAGAGCTTTTATATTGAATATTACAACTTTATTATTAATTTTTTTAAAAAAAACTAGCCACTAAAACTCTTTCTCTCTCATTTTTTTTCCTTCATAAAAAAAATCTGGACATTCTAGTGGTTAAATCACACCATTTCTTTTTCTTTCCCTTCTTTGGATAATCCTTTGGATTCAAGCAATTAGATGTACTACGAAAGTATACTTGAGAATATGAAAAACAAAATTTACACAATCCTAGCCATTAGCCTTACAATTCTCATCTTTCCCTCGGTCTTCATCTTGTTGTTCTAGGACTACATCTTTCCCTGTAACCTTAATTGCAAACCACTCCAATAGCCATCCTTATTTCTAACACCATAAAGCTCCAATCTTTCAAATCTAACCCAAATTTGTTTTTGGGTTTTTGTTCAATTTGATGTGATCTTTAACTACATAGTCATATTAGTGCTATAGATGCAACCCTTTCACTCAGGATTGGAGACAAAACTCTGTAATTTGCCCAAAACATGAATTTGAGTTCATTGAAGAAATTAAGAACCCATGATTAATCAAAGAAAAACATCCCATGATCGGTTGTGGTCTTTGTAAGGTGGTGGTGGGTTTGAGCTTTATTATAATGATGATGGTGGGTCCAAAATCATTAGAAAGATTATTTTCTTTTTATTTTTTTTATCTCTGGTTTTGTCTTTTTTTTTTTAAGAAAGTCGTTATGATCAAGAAATTATTTGCGATCCAAGACTTTTTTTAATACTCTTCTACTTTAATGGGTAATGTTAGAAATATCTATTTTTATTATTATTTGGTTAGAAACCAAAGAACTTACATGGCCAAACTATGTTCTTAAAAGCAGACCCATGTAATAGGAGTGAAGCCTCCTTTACTTTGGCTAGAAATCTCAACAGTTCTTTATTCATCATGGTGAGATGGTAAACTGGATTTTCCCACATAAATATTGTTGTAAAAGCAATGAGCTTGGTTTTTGATTCATCTCTTGAGTTGTTTGTATTGATCTTCATTTAAATAATGATTATCTAGCATTTGTCATTAACACTAGTGATTAGATGTCAAAACTACATAGAAAAGGGGAGAAGAGAAGGTGATTAGGTTAGAAAAAAGGAAGAAGATTTGTGTTGCTTGTGTTATATTATATATAAGGATAATTTGATAATTTTATTAGATTTGAAAAATTAGATTGACTTCAAGGCAAAGTGAGAAAAATAGTAAACTATATAAGGTTTTTTTTTTTTTTTGTTATTATCCCAATCTTGTTTTGTTGTTTTAATCTTTCTTTAAGGTAGGGTTCAGAGCGTATGTACGTGTAGACCTAAGTTCATGGGGAGGCTTAGTAGTTCTAAGCTCATTTCTTATTAATTTTTATGTTTATGATTTTTCTAAAACACATTTGGTTTACTTTTAGAAAGGGAAATTTTTTAATATTTTTAAATTTATTTGACTTATAATACATCTAAAAAAGTTGGGGATGTCAACTCCACTTTGTTACTGTGTTTATATGAACATTGAAGGAGGTGATCTTTTTTTTGTACCTGTTGTTTTTTGCATTTCCACTTCCTTTTCTTCTATCATTTTCTTTATTATTCTTTCAATTTTATCATTCAACATTTACTTGATTTAAAATATTTTTTTCATATATTATTTTAGTTAGCATTTTATGAGGTTATCATAATCTGAAACAAATGTCCCAACATTTGGTTTGTACTCAGTTTCACAAGTATTTATTTTTGTTATCTATAATTAATTAAATATTAAATGAATTTAAGTCCCTTTCGAAAGTTATCCACCCATGTTTAACAAGTAGACCAACCCATTTCTTGAATGAATTGCAAGTCTAAAACCCTGTTTGTTTTTGCGTTTCAAAAGCGCTTTTGAAAAAATTTGAAATTTTTTATATTTTTTTCTTTGCTTCAAATTAATATTATTTTAGTTAATATTTTATGAGGTTATCATAGGCTGAAATAAATGTCCTAACATTTGGTTTGTACTCAGTTTCACAAGTGTTTATTTTTGTTATCTATAATTAATTAAACATTAAATGAATTTAAGTCCCTTTCGAAAGTTATCCACCCATGTTTAACAAGTAGACCAACCCATTTCTTGAATGAATTGCAAGTCTAAAGCCCTGTTTGTTTTTGCGTTTCAAAAGCGATTTTGAAAAAAATTGAAATTTTTTTATTTTTTTCTTTGTTTCAAATTAATATTATTTTAGTTAACATTTTATGAGGTTATCATAGTCTAAAACAAATGTCCTAACATTTGGTTTGTACTCAGTTTTACAAGTGTTTATTTTTGATATCTATAATTAATTAAACATTAAATGAATTTAAGTCCCTTTCGAAAGTTATCCAACCAAGTTTAACAAGTAGACCAACCCATTTCTTGAATGAATTGCAAGTCTTAGGCCCTGTTCGCTTTTGAAAAAATTTGAAATTTTTTTATTTTTTTCTTTGCTTTAAATTAATATTTTTTTTGTGTTTGTAGATCATTTTGATGCGCTGATGTTAAAAATAATTTTTTAAAAATAAAAATATATTATTTTGATATATTTCTAAGTGAAAAACACTTTGAAAAGCAATCATACACTCAAACACGCTAATGCAACAACCTATCACCCTCGAGATGGTAACCACATTTCTCTTTTGACTTGTACCAATATGGGTAAGGTGGTTGTAACGGACTATAAGGCATATGGAAGATTTGTTATAGCTTGATCAGGTGTTGGTATAACTCTTGTAGCTAGGGGCATGAAAATAGGTGGTAACTAATCTTGGTATTTTTTTTGTGTTTTGAGCATGTGGTTGGTTATTTTAGTAAGATCGAGTATTTTGAAAGTAGGGTCATTGATGTGAACCCCATTGATATAAAGACATAAAAATTCATAATCAAATAATCATTTCCATAAAAAGCTAAATTCAGGCTTTGAGCTTGACACAACAATAACCTGTACCGAGAAACCAAGACTATAAGTAACCGAAAACCCCCCACCTAAAGCCTATGAAGAGATGTGAATGAGAAGTATGGAAGACGCCACGAAACTTAGTCAATTCTTAGATAAGTCATGGTAGTTTAATAAAAAAACCGAATTAAGAGAATTCTCTCTCTCACACACAATGATATCGATAAGATGTATTTCCATTCTAATAAATTATTTTCTTACAAAAATAACACTTATACTTGAAATAAAATAAACCTTAGTTGACCTAATAGGCTAACATCAACCCAAATTAAAATAAGATTCAAAGTATCTCAAATAAGGCCCAAAACAAAAAATAAATATTTTTTTTTCTAAAATTAAATTTAAGTTGCCGCACTCTAGAGATTTAAATAAACAAGTGTTGAATAAATTCATTGCTTAAGGAAACCCCTTGACTGAATAGATATTATTGTCGCCTTTTGGAATCCTGAACAAATAAGGAAATTAACTCTTCCTTAGTCCTAGATGTTCACACATAATAAGGAATCCTCCAATAAATTAGAATCCACAAAACACATGAAAACAAATAAAATTTAAGGTGGTCTTTGTAAGGTGGTGGTGGGTTTGAGCTTTATTATAATGGTGGTGGTGGGTCCAAAATCATTAGAAAGATTATTTTCTTTTTAATTTTTTTTATCTCTGGTTTTGTCTTTTTTTTAAGAAAGTCATTATGACCAAGAAATTATTTGCGATCCAAGAAATTATTTTTTCATATATTATTTTAGTTAACATTTTATGAGGTTATTATAGTCTCAAACAAATGTCCCAACATTTGGTATGTACTCAGTTTCACAAGTGTTTATTTTTGTTATCTATAATTAATTAAACATTAAATGAATTTAAGTCCCTTTCGAAAGTTATCCACCCATGTTTAACAAGTAGACCAACCCATTTCTTGAATGAATTGCAAGTCTAAGGCCCTATTTGTTTTTGCGTTTCAAAAATGCTTTTGAAAAAATTTAAATTTTTTTTATTTTTTTCTTTGCTTCAAATTAATATTTTTTTTTTGGTGTTTATAGATCATTTTGATGCGCTGATGTCAAAAATAATTTTTTAAAAATAAAAATATATTATTTTGATATATTTCTAAGTGAAAAGCACTTTGAAAAACAATCATACACTCAAACACGCTAATGCGACAACCTATCACCCTCAAGATGGTAACCACATTTCTCTTTTGACTTGTACCAATATGTGTAAGGTGGTTGTAAGGGACTATAAGGCATATGGAAGATTTGTTATAGCTTGATCAGGTGTTGGTATAACTCTTGTAGCTAGGGGCATGAAAATAGTTGGTAACTAATCTTGGTATTTTTTTGTGTTTTAAGCATGTGGTCAGTTATTTTAGTAAGATCGAGTATTTTGAAAGTAGGGTCATTGATGTGAACCCCATTGATATAAAGACATAAAAATTCATAATCAAATAATCATTTTCATAAAAAGTTAAATTTAGGCTTTGAGCTTGACACAACAATAACCTGTACCGAGAAACCAAGACTATAAGTAACCGAAAACCCCCCACCTAAAGCCTATGAAGAGATGTGAATGAGAAGTATGGAAGACGCCACGAAACTTGGTCAATTCTTAGATAAGTCATGGTAGTTTAATAAAAAACCGAATTAAGAGAATTTTCTCTCTCACACACAATGATATGCAATAAGATGTATTTCCATTCTAATAAATTATTTTCTTACAAAAATAACACTTATACTTGAAATAAAATAAACCCTAGTTGACCTAATGGGCTAACATCAACCCAAATTAAAATAAGATCCAAAGTATATCAAATAAGGCCCAAAACAAAAAATAAATATTTTTTTTTCTAAAATTAAACTTAAGTTGCCGCACTATAGAGATTTAAAAAAACAAGTGTTGAATAAATTCATTGCTTAAGGAAACCCCTTGACTGAATAGATATTATTGTCGCCTCTTGGAATCCTGAACAAATAAGGAAATTAACTCTTCCTTAGTCCCAGATGTTCACACATAATAAGGAATCCTCCAATAAATTAGAATCCATAAAACACATGAAAACAAATAAAATTTAAAATTTCTGAAACTAAGTATCTCATGAAGTAGATGAATCAAACCTCTTTTGCACATAGATTAAATTAACTAAGGTCTGATCATTAATTGTTAAAGATATAGACTTCTTGAAATTCATCATGATCCAAATACTTTAAAGAAGCTCATTATATGTATATTTGAGATTCTTTGTCTTTAACTTGGTGATTAGCCCATTTAGAACTTCAAATAGGTTCTTTAATGTAGTTCGGATCCTATCATCCCCTCTCCTCTCAAAAGAATTTGATAAACTCATAGAATTCATATCAAAATAAATTAAGAAGCCTATTTCTAATGAACCATTTATTGAAGACCGAAAGTGAAAAAAAAAAGTTAGTTTAAAAATAAGACCTAACAAAGTTTTCTGAACACAAAAAAGAAATCATTTAAGGTGACGCTAGAGTTTTTAAGGAATAAAAAAAGAAGAAAATCGAGATTCCAGTCATTGAGACAACTAAGTTTAATAAACTCGATTAATTTAATAATATTAAGAAAATAGACAATACTAATTTAATAGAATGAAAAACAAAGTAAACATGAGCGAGTCTTCTAAACTTGGGTTAATCACCTAAATTCATGACCCATGAAATCCAACACTCAGACTTAATCAAGAAGGTCAATTCCCAATCAGATTAATATTGAAGGATGAAATTGAAAAAAAAAATCAATTAAGAAAATATGCCAAAGCAAAAAAAAAAATAGCAATTGAAAGAATGAGATTCAAACCTTAAAAAAAAAAATTAAAGGGGATGAAATCACAAAAAAAAATCAATTTTAAAATCATCTCAATTAAAAACAATAAGCAATCAAAAGAATATCGATCAAATTTGAGACATGAAAAAATTAGAGGATGAAATTAAAAACAATTTTCAAATTGAAATAATTTATTCAAATAAAAAAATTACAATTAAAAGAACAAGGACTATATCTGACATAAAAACAAATTAAAGGGCTCTTGTGAAGTTTTTTAGTGGCAGCATGCAATTCGAGAAAAAGAGAGAGAAAAGAAAAGGAAAAAAAATAGAACAGACAATGACTAAAATAAACGTGCCACTTAAAGAGGTAGGCACCACCATGACAAATCTGAAAACATCAAGGAAGGCTATTTTTTGCCATCATAAGTCTTTGTATAAGCCACTTAAAGATGGTGAGGCGGCTTACACACTAACGCATGTGTTGCGCTCGCATGCAACTTTTTTATATATATTAAAATTCCAAATTGCCCCTAAGCCCACCTGATAATAATGAAAAAAAACCAATGTGAAAGTACAAAAAAAACCCCTTGAGTCTTGTTTTAATTTTAATCTAAGGGTAACATGGTAATTTTAATGTGCTTTGAAAAATGAAATCCCAAAAAAAGCTCTTCTATGGCTATTGAATGTTTTTTTTTCTTTTAGGGGTATTTAAGTCATTTCATTATGTAAAAAAATACAAAAAAATTGAACTTCCCTCAATCAATCCAAGAATGGCTAATGAACCCCTTGAAAAGATTCATTTACACCTTTAGACTAGTTTATTGATTTTCTTGGTTAAGGGTAAAAATATAATTTTATTGCTCTAATCTATAGTGAATTATACCTTGTCTATAGTATTTTTACCATATTAATTAGGTCATGTTAATGAACCCCGTGAAAATACCTATTTACCCTCCAAGGTTAGTTAATTGATTTTCTTTATTAAGGAAAAAGATGTAATTTTAGTGTTCTAATCCACCGTGAATTACGTAAGCCTTGTCTATATTATTTTTGTCACTGCAATTAGTTTTCTGTTAATTCTAATAACATGAGAAATGGAAAGCCTAAAGTGAATACAACAAAGTCAGGTAATGCATTATTGATCCATCTAAGTATTTATGATCATTTTTGGTTCTACGAATGTTTGGGAGAAGAAAAGAATATGTAATGCCAAACTTCAATTCTAAACATGACTTTTTAGTTCTTCTATAACCCTAAAAATATTGGTATCCATCCTTCAAACTCTAATGTTGTTTAACACCATTTTAATAACCTTGTAGCTCTTGTGTCTGCATCGACATAAGCAACCCTTGATGCCTCTGGCGGAAAGAACAAGTTCTTCTTGGTAGAGTGGTTTGGTGTTGGTAAATGAAGATCGTAAAATTTTCACTACTAGATTTAACAGTTTTATTGATGAAAATTTCTTTCGGTATTTACACTAATAATCTGTCTGTGATTATTTTATCGTAAGGATCATGGACGGAAAATGTCCGTCATAAAAATGCTCGTAGGTAATTTTTGGTATGTCAGCAAGTTCGTCGTTAATAAATTTACCGATGACTTTTATAGACGAAACATGCGCAATAAAAAAAATACCCATTTCATTCCATCAGTAATTCCCTCAGTACGATTTAACATATCATCAATAAGAGAATCATACGTAAATTTATCGGTGAGTTAATAGTTGCAATGAAATTTATAGTAATTCTTTTCTAACTTTTTAGATTATACCAGCATACTTATTCCGTTTGTATTTGCTAATTTTATGGTAGTGTTTTTAACTTGTGACAAGGTTAGAATTGTTTTTATTATTATTACTGGGCAGCTAGTTTTACCGAAGAAAAATGTCTATTAAGCTTAATTTATTATTATTTTTTGTTTAAACAATAATATTAGAAAGCACCAAATAGTCTCATTGGCAACATCATCACATTGTCATCAAAAGCAAGTATTTTGTCATCTATATTCTGCAACATAAATACAACTATTAATATTAAATCTTTAGACATGATCTTGTAATTAGTTATGTTTATCACAGTTTACCATTCTATAATGATAAGTCGCTCCTCAGATATATATTGGGTCGAATTCTAAACCAGCATTTATTTGTCAGAGCTATGTATATAATCTGCTTAATTTATGTGATGCATATTGAGCCAGAAAAAACAATGTCTCGTAATACAATGAGCTGATTAATTTTATTATAAATTTTAAGACTGGATCTCATTTATTTGTTTATGTTTATAGCTACTTTGCTCGAGTGTTTCCAGTTAGGAGTACCTTACAAGAGTGTTTCTCTCCGAGTTAAGCATGAGAAGACATCATTTTAACGATCATAAGAATGACCAAAAATATATATGCTGGCTCAAACTTGTTTTGCAATCGACTCAAACTTGTACTATTAAAAGATAGATGATTGAAATGTAAAACACGACAAGAATATATAGCTAACCTTAAATTTACAACAAATATTATTTTTGTATACAAATTCATTTTGTTCAATTTTAAATCTCTAGGTTTGAGAAATGAGAGAAATTCACCAGAAAACAACGATAGAGAGAGAAAGGTTTCAATTATCACTATTTTTACAATAAAACACCCAAGATTGGTGTTAGATAATTTCATTTGATGAGAGGAATTCGATGATGATGTTTTCTTACCTTCATCACCTAAAAAGTACATTAGGCTCGAGAGAGAATTCTTTTTAGTTTGATTTTATATTTTTTGAACCAATTTAGGGGTGTTTTGAGTTGAAAGATTGGTTTATTGAGGTTACTAGGGTGTTTCTTTGTTTTTTTTTTGTATAAAATAGATTAAAAAAACATACTTTTAAACTCAAAAACACCCCAACCTAATTCTCCTGCCATCTTTAGTGGTTGAAATCTAGGTTATTGAGATTTCTAGGGTGTTTCTTTCGTTTTTTATGTCAAATAGGTTAAAAAATAAACTTTTAAACCCAAAAACACCCCAACTGGATTTTCCTAACGCTCTCATGTTATTAGAATCTAGATTTGTAAACAACACGTCATATAGATATGATGTCTGTAAATCTTTTCTTAAAAAAATTCCCTATTAAAAAAAGGAATTTAATCAAAATTGAAAATGCATCTACGAAAAGGATGACTGTAAACCAAGTCTTCAGTGCATTGTTTTTTGTAAACATCACTTTGCATATAAATATGATGTTTATATAGGCTTGTGAGAATATATTTGGGGTTTGGTCTACCTTGAGGTAAATCTCTAGACACATCCCTATTCTCATTACAATCTATGTTTTCTTGTTTGCTTAACAAATGATGCAACCTATAAAATCTTTTCAATAGAGTTCTTTATGCTACCTCTCAAGTCCTTATAGGGCTTTAAATAGACCCCACTTTTTGATTTGTCTTGTGGGACGAGATGATGTTGTCAATACCATCATCCATCAAACATGTCAACCTACTCTATACAAACCGACACAACATATAAAAATAAAAAATAAAAGGTAATGTTGTCTCAAGCTCTAAAAATTATAATCCTAAATTATAATCCTTAAACTATATATATAACTCTAAACTAAAAACTTTTAATTAAATCTTTTAATATGTTTAATATGATAATCTATTCAAAAAATAACTAGATATCCTTATTTATACTAGTTATAGACTTGAATCTTTATAAAAAAAATATTATTGAAAGTTGCATCGCTAATAGAATTCAATTATCATTAGGATTCATAAATTAAATAAGAAAATAAAATCACTAAGAAAACTAAAGAATTCTTTTTTAACAATTTCTAAATCTAATTTGTGCATGAAAACAAACTCAATTGTTTATAGCTAGTTGATCCTTATGTGGAATTCGGCTTATAGAATGCTTATAAATGTCAATCATTACACGTCCCATGTCAAATTTGTGTGGTTGAGATTCAAACATCGAACACTATGAAAAACGATTCTATGGTATGGTTTTTTTTTTTTTTTAATTTTTAATTTTTTGAGACTTCAAAACAGCCAAAAAAACCCTGCCTTCCTAGAATATTATGCCCACTTGAACACCACTCTCAATGACTTCAATCACAAATAAACTGGAACTAACAGGAAAACTTGTATCAATTTGGAAGCCTTGCCACAGGTTAAAATTCTTACCTTGGATGCACTGATCATGTCAGATATGAATCTGA
>Ga0325403_1003812_pt1 | contig 13851 bp, 7 predicted proteins | sample PopdelMetagenome_19_FD_205665 | JGI IMG/M metagenome (GOLD analysis project Ga0325403, IMG submission 205665) | Populus deltoides microbial communities from Bellville, Georgia, United States - Xylem-PdKOR-R4 | ecosystem: Host-associated > Plants > Phyllosphere > Stem > Wood/Secondary xylem...
CAAGCTCACTAGATCTGTTCCTCAATGGCTTCTGGAAAGAAACAAGAATGTGCATGTCGATTTCCGCCAGATTTATTTTTCAACTTGAAGTTCCGCTGCAACCCAAAGATTTCATGTTTCAAAAGTTAATTTCCATAAAAAAAATAAAAAACAAATCCTAATTCAAGAACCTCATAGATGTAACTGTTTGATTTTGTCATTAGGGTGTTTTTGCTTCTGTTTACAAGGTAACTGAATGTTTGATGGTTTCTCTCATCTGTCCTCACTACACTCTATAAGTTTGCGGTAGAAAAATAGCTTTAGCAAGAGGTCAAATGTTCTCCATAAAATTGCTTAGGTTTTAAATGTAGAACAGAAAACAAAGAAAGCAGAGCAAATTATTAATTCTTAGCCATGAGTTTGAGGTGGGAACTTTTCATTGTTGAAGGAAACCAATTAAAGCTTGTGTACAATTGCCTGTCCCGTGCTCTATTTGTTGAGTTTATTTCTTCCATTCACCAGAAGCATTTCTTTTGGAGTTCAAAAAATAAATGTCTTTGGAGTTATTGCTTTGGAAATTGTCAGTGCTAAGAGCAACACAAACTACAGGCCAAAGGAGGAGTTTGTTTACCTTCTTGACTGAGGAAGATTATACTCTCTAAAATTCTCCTTCATTCTTTGTTTAATGCTGATTGGAAAACATTTGTAAAACATTTGATGCATGCTAGTCTCGGTTTAATGCTCATTGCAAAACATCACATTGTAATATTAAGGTTCTAACAACTAATCAAACTGTGAATCATTACTCAAATATTAATTTGTTATAACATATTCAAGAAATTTTTCCATTTCTCATACTATTTTCTGGCCATTACTTAAGAATTTAACATCTTGTGTCAATATAATCACTTGAGACTTCATTTTCTCCCTTAAATGTTGCAGAAGTAAAGTACATTCATGTCTAAAACAAAACTGTCTATGTCCTGCTTCTAGAAATCAATGAACTTCTATAAATGCAACATTGGTTTCTTTTAGTTTGGACAAAATACATTTCTGTTTCACAGTACCTATAAGTTGATTTTAACTAGAATTTCCATTTTTCTCTTTTTTTCATGAGTAAATATTTATATATCCGAATCCTTCTTCGTATTTTCAACATTTAGCAGAACATTATTCCTTCTTCATATGGTAGTGATGAGATAAATGTCTTTGGCAGCACCAGCGATGTTTTGAAAAAAAAAAGAGAAAATAAATAAGAAAAGACAACAATGCCTTTGAAGACTTAAAATAGGTGTAAATGGATGAAGGTAGTTGAATAAAAACTTGATAAATATAAATAGAAAAAAAAAATAAAGAAAAAGAAAGCTAATTTTAGAGAGAGAATCGAGAAGAGAGAGAAAAAAAGAGAAGAAGATGAGGATGAGGAAAGGGAAAAGAACTTGAGAAACTAAGTAAGATGAGTGAATAATATTTTATATGTTATAGAAGTAATATAAATATTTAAATTATTAATATGAAATTAATCATGATTATGGATAATTATTATATTAAAGACTATTTCTTGAATACCATGTATTATTATATTAAAGAGTGGAGACTACGTATTATTATAAAAAAATTTGAATTTAAAACTTACAACCATATACTATTTTATATTTAATTTTATTAAATAAATAAAAATAATAAAACTTAAATTTGATTGATTATTTATTTTAATATATAATTTATATTATTATCAGCTGGAAGCTAATCATTGAAAACGGTGGGACACAGCTTGCTTACCATCGGCAAAGTTGTAGCTTCCTGCCAAATTGTTGACTTCTCCAAAGAAAAAGACATGCCTTTACGACTTTGATAAAGTTGCTTCCAAATCGCAATGACTTTAATAGCTAGTCTTCCAGTAAAAGAGATCTCTTAGTATACTATTGAATTCCTAAATTCCCTCACCAAATTTATTAAACCTTTCTCATGATCTGTGCTGCCTTTTTCTGATTGAATCATCTCATCTGGAGTTCAACGTCTTTCTTCCTTCCAAGGTAAATTCTACTTTCTTTTCTTGTTTCTACCACTAATTATATAAGTTGCTTAATCAATAATTGAACTCGACTCATACTATAAATTCTACTTTCTTTTCTTGTTTGTACACGTATTTGTTTTGATTCTTCCAAATAAAAGTGTCCATTTGGTTATATTAATATCGCTGACCAAGTTGTAGAACTTGTTCCTAATGATTGATTTAATTATACATGCTTTGTTTTACAACTTCAGTTTATTTCTTATGGATAGGATGTTTGCTGGTTGTTGACGAACTGTAGAATTTGTACTTGCTCCCGTCGCTTCTGGACTTCTTTCTTTGAAGGGCACTGCTTCGTAAGATCGAGGTATGCATGCAGTCTTTTCCTTTTCTTACTTGTTTAAAAAGTAATGATTTCTTCAAAATTTTCATTTTCTTACTCGTAAAAAATAATTTCCCTTGCACAAATTAAACAATACTGGATTGATCTCTCTTTTATTTCTCTAGGAAAAATATTACATGAATATTGTTTCTGTTTTTCAAAGCTGAAATTGTTGTTCAGTTCTCGCAGCTTGTATTGCTACCAACTTCAATTATCATCTCTGTCACACAGCTGCAAGGGCATTCTTTTGAAGAGACAATATCAGATTATCAGACCAGAAGGTATATACATATATACGCATCCTTTTCCTTTGCTTAGTTCTGTTTCAGAGATTTATCTCATTGTCTTCCATGGAATGCAATCCTTATTTCTGTATTGTCTCCATATAAATGAATTTGTTATTCCCCCCTGCAGGCCACAGAAGAAAAGGGAGAAAATGGTTCTACCAAAGGGTCCATTCTGGGAGCATGTTGAGGAGATACCTGGCGGTCGTAGGCGGTGTAAGTTTTGTGGGCATTTATTATCCAATCAAACTCCGATCACCAGGTTCAAGCATCATTGGTCAGGAGTTCAAAGCGGTGGCGTTACAATTTGTGACAAAGTTCCACAAGATGTTCAAGCCGCATTGTCAGCTGCTGTTGATGGTCCTCCAGAAAAGAAACGTAAAACCACAGCAACGTCAAACAATGATGGGGCTTACAACACAATGTCAACTTCTTTGCTGGAGCAAAACAGTGAAGTTGGAAACGTAGTGATCGATGCAGAAACGGAACCAGAATGGTATTTTCACTCACCTGGAGAACTAGAATTCGTGCAGATGAACATGGGAAATTTTCAGCTTGATAGGGTTTGTAGTTTTCCTAGAGACCTGATCCCTGTTGCACCAGGGACTGCTGTGGGAAGGGAGCAAGTGGAGCAAGAGTGTGAAAGAAATACTCGGGACAACATAACTTTTTCCTTGGAGGATCATGATAATGAGGGCATGATCACGGGATTGAACCAGCTTGTTGTGAGAGGTGGCTCTCCTGAGAGGCTTACAGCTAATGAAGATAAGCCTAGAGGAGATTCGTCCCAACCAGCAGATCTACAATGTCTTGGCCTTGAAAGAAATTATGATCAACAATGTTCTTCCTCAGTGAACAATGATGTCATGATGATTGATGTGGAGAATATGATTAGAGAACATGTGCAGCCTGCTGCGAGAGATAGGTCTCTTAGAGGTCTTCAATGCAATGGTGATGAGAGCAGGGGAGATTCATTTCCAGATAAGAAGCTAGTAGGTGGGGAGTTTGAAGAAAATAAAAAAAGACATATTAGATATAGAGACCAGATTAGAAGTGCAAATAATGCATTAAGAGAATTAAGACTGAATATAAGACGATTTAAATTAGAATTAAGACCAGCTATAGATTTTATGAGATACTTGACCCCTTATTGGACTCAATCTGAGATAGATGAAGTTTCAGAACAAATAGCAGTATTAAGTAGCAGAATAGCTGTATTTCAAGAAAGGATAGAACACATAGAATTCATGTATAATTGTAATAATATAGGATGAATACATTCAGGTTGTCAGCTAGTAATCTAACCAGTCCAGAGAGTTTTGTTAATAATAATCAGAAGTTTTTTAGTAGTCAATATTGCGAGTACACTAGATATAGTACGAGGTTTAGTAATCATTGTATATAGTACGAGATATAGTAGGAGGAAACCAATTAATGCTTGGGTACATGAACATGCAGAACAATTGCCTGTCCCGTGCTCTATTTGGTGAGTTAATTTCTTCCTTCCATCAGAAGCATTTTGGAAAAAAGGTAATTTGTTTGGCTTTAAGAAATTGAATGTCTTTTATCTTCTATAATTTACAGGGAAGGGTGTAAAGTTCTGATTGAAACTGGACTGGCCTATCAGGCAGAAAAATTGCCTGGGAGCAGCTAGAGGTTTGGATTACCTCCATGAAGAGTCAATAATAAAAATTGGGCATGGGGATATCAAAACAAGCAATGTGTTTCTTGATAAGGAACTCAATGCCAAAATTTCTGATTTTGGTTTGGCAAAGCTAAATGAAGATGGACAATACCCACATCAGCACTCGGATTGCTGGAACCATGTAAGTTCTTCAATGAGAACATTTATATGTTTTTTAAACCAGGGCTGAAGATGACTATATTTTCAAGAATGAATCTTTGTATGTGATTTTGTGTCATCCCTCTTGCAGTCATATCTCCATTCTCCAATAGATGCCCCCAAAATGCATATCTTGTAAAATGTACCTTTTCCATGATCACAGAGTTAAAGCTGCAAAGAGAAAGGGAGTGAATGCCTCTGGCAGGACTAAATGGAACATAAAATGATGCTTATGCAAAGAGAAATTGGATATATGCATTTAAATAATTCAACTCCAATTAAACATTACAACATTACTGTTTATCTCATGTTGTCTGATCTCAAGTGTTTGGTTTTCATCTATTCATCCTATTCCTCAGTTCCCTGCATTACTCTAGGGTCCTTTAACTAATTTTAACAAACATTAAATGACACCCTCAACGACATCAAAAACAGCAAAATCCTTAAAAAAAAAGTGAAGGAACTAACATGTAGAAACAGAACAGCAGAAGGCCAAAAAAAAACAAATTACTGTAGCTAAAAATGCAGCAAGCAATGAAGAACGGCCCAACCCGATAAGCAACAGCACATGAGCAAACATAGAACAAAAGTAAGTAAGAGGCCACGATTGAAATGCAACCATCCTCAACGACATCAAAAACAAACCACAATAAAAAACAACAAAAAGATGGATCTAGGAAAAGCCGATATTGAAACCATCTGAAATAAATTTAGCCATACGAAAATGAATGCAGTGAAGGAAGACACACATCATTCCTGAACACCTGCAAAAAACCAGCCAGTCACATAACCCTGACAAAGGCTATTCGATCGAGCCTAGTCGAAGGCAATCAAAGACACACATCATTCCTGAACACATCATACAACCAGTAACTGAAGAGCATCACATAAAACAAAACAAACGAAGGTGAGCAAGCCAAAAAATAGGAGGAAGCTCAGACATGCTCTTAAACCTAATAAAAAAGTCCTTCCCGAAAAAAAGAAAAAGAAACGAGCAGGGTCTCTGGAAAGAAACAAACCTTGCAAATTGTGAGCTGGAGCAACATCACGCAACCTAAGCCATGGAATATCAGGTGGCTGCGCCAGCAAAAGAGCCAAAATCCTGAGAAAGAAAGCAGAAAATAACACCACTGAGCTAAATTCAACTCTAAAAAAATAAATTAGGGACAGTACATGGCAAAACAACTGTCAAACAACAATGGGGTGAGAAAAAAGAATGGAAACCTGAAAGATAGTAAAAAACCAATGACAATAAATTGAATTCCAATTGAGCTACAGCATTGAGCAGAAGAGAGAAAGCAGGAATGCAAAACCAAGTAAAGAAAATAGATAAATTAGCATAGGGACTCCTTTATAGGTCTCCCAATCAGACTTAAACAAGCACATCCCAGAAAAAAAAAGTCCAGCTGACCATGATGGGAAAGATGATATCAAGGGTAGTAGGCATCAATGTTACAGCTAACATGGCCGGACACCCAAAATTGAATTGGCAAAGCATGGCAAGGTTGTACTATATAGCAATATATATAAAAAAAACAATTTAAATCAAACCAAGCTGAAAAATCGTACCTAAACTCTCCCAAATCAAAGAAGATGGAATGGGCCATCGAAACCAAATCCACTTAAAAAGGCAAGCACGTTCGTCCAACACCCATCCCAACAAAAAATACCTTGAACATCCTGCAAAAAGCTCGCATAACTTGCCAAGCTGGGAGCATCATTCAAGGGCAGCCATTCCAGCACACCAATCAAGCGACGAAGACCCGTGAAACAGACTCATAATCCATCCAATCAGCACCCACCCCCCAATAACAGCAAGCTGAAATCGCAGTCGTGCCAAAACTATGTAAATTGAAGAGACAAAGAGATGCACTCCCACCTCGTGATAACTGCTCAGCTCTTGGTGGCTTCAAGTGAGAGGGAGGGGCAGCGCGGGAAACCAGGCGAAGAGAGGCAGAGTGAAAGGCAGATGCAAAGTGAGCTGATGAGCCGATAGCAAACCAAGCAAAAGAAAAATAGCCCAAGAGGAAAAACAACCATGCTCCCAGCCCAAGCCCACCAACATCACTCAAATAGATGGGGAAAAAGCCAGGCAAGTTCAGTTAAGCGTGAGGCAATTTTATTTTATTTTTTATTTCTGAATCTGGAAAAATGTATTTTTTTTTATCTAGAATTTGTTTTTCTAGAATCACCTTTCACTATCTAAATATTATTTTAATAAGTGGAAGAATCAATTTTTTTTCTTAATAATATCACCTCTTAATTAATTATTAAACACAGACACACATCTTGTTTCATCTTCAATTAATCAGTTGTATAATGAAATGAATTTGGAATAAATGTTGTAAAGATCTTTCTTTTCTTTCCGATCAATCTTTGAGACTTCATATTATCGTTATGGTCTTCCCATAATATGTTGTGTTCTGATGAACTGTATCAATTATCAAATTGTTGATATAGGATTTGTTCTAAATAGACTGAGAATGGCCTGACTAATATTTTTTATGGATTAATGAGATAGAGTTAAGTCTAAGAGAAGGATCAATTATATCAAACCAACATATATAATGTCTTAAAATGATTATAACTTTTTTATTCAATCATAAACTAAAAAAATATTAGCTTAAAAAAATAATAAATAAAACAAAGCAATCTCGAGTGAGCCCTTTAAAGCTAGCTGGGTTAATTTCCAAAACTTGTAACTCATAAAATCCTAGACACCGACTTAACCAATAAGCTCAAATTCAAACTAATTAAATCTTGAAGGATGAAATTAGGTTAAACAAATACCAATCTAAAAAAATTTGCAAAGGAAAAAGAAAACAATAATCAAAAGAATGATGATGAAATCTATTGGAAAAAAAAATAATGGAGGATGAAATCGCAAAAAAAATTCAATTCTAAAAATTATCCTAGATTCTATAAAAAAAATTTGATAATTTCATAAATTGAATGAGGATAAAATTAAAATAAAAATCTAATTTCATAAATTATTTCAAATATAATATACAATAACCAAAAGAACAAGGACTAAATAAAAAAAGAAGAAGTTTAGTGGTTGATTTGAAAAATCACAAGGCAAGTGCAAATACTAAGAAAGAGAGAGGAAAGAAAAAGAAAAAGAAAAAGAATGGTTGTAGGTGTTAAACCAGTCTCTATACGCATGCCTCATTTTCATGGAGGAAATGTCGAGAAAAACCGGAAGCCACCCCGGTATGATAATTTTAGCCATTGGTATCAACCACATATGTTGTCTAAAGACGACGAAGTGCCTGAAACATTGATGCTTGCGCAACATATGTTAGCCTATTTTTTAAAATACTTTTTATTTATTAAAATACTAAACTGCCCCCACCCGAACTCATTAATTACAAAACTTGAGGTAGGGTAATAAGATGGGTGTACCTAACAAAGGACAACAAGTAATAATTGAAAAACAAAATCATTAGTGGGTTGTAGAATGATAGCTCTAGATGTAGTAAAGGAAGAGTTAAGTGTGGGTTTTTTTTCTGGACAACTATGATTATGTACTATCGAGTAGGTAATTATATACGTAGATACATCTAGTAGTGACTCTCCATCATCTTTGTTGTATTTTTACATTTAATATACTTATTTTCACATTTTGATATTGCAGGTCCTTCCCATTCATGTTAGGAGTAGTGTCCTAGGTGTCTAGTTCCTTTTGTATGAAATAGAAATTTAGTGTTTCTAATTCTTTTTTATGAATTTCATGTTTCTAATTCCTTTTGCATGAATTAGGAAGTTAGTAATTCTAATTCTTTTTGTATGAATTTGAAATTGATGAATTTCAGTGTATTGTGCTTTAAGTAATTACATGACCCGAATGTTATTACTATCTCCTTATATTAATCATTGAGACTTAAGATTTCTACTATTTTATGCTTGTAATATGAATGTTACTATGCATGTTTAATTATCATTTTGTTTGCATTGTAAATTTTATATTTGGAATGAATATGTGGATTGTTATTCTTGTGACTAGTAATAATTGTGATTGCGATGCAACATAAATTTATGGTGATTACAAAATGGACATGAAATGTATGCAGGATAAATTGTCGATAACTTGGAACTCCTCGGTATAAGGGAAACTCTGCCAAAATTTCAATAAAATTTTTGGTAAACCTTAAATAAGCTAACAAAAAAAAATTACCCATAAATTTTCATTAGTATAATTACTTTGTTGATTCTGGAATTAGGAATGCTATAGGATGGTTGATCAAGCGATGCTATTTACAATAGTTCAGATTGTTCACTTGGTTTGCTTCTTTATGACATTTCACCTCTGACAACTCCATAAGATTTGCCTCAAGTAGATCATTTAGCATCCTATATATGTCTAAGTCGAGGAATGAATACACTTTTTTTTGTCGCTCTTTCAGGGATGGTTTCCTTCTTTCACCTTTTTTAAAAGTAGCTGGTGTTGACGATCTTCCTCGTAACTCTAATTGGTACCTTTATGATAGTATAGTTAACTACTAAAGATCGATTTCCCTCGACATTTAGAGCACACTTTCTGAATCTACGACCTTCAGGCTTATTTCTCTTGGGCTCTTGCATAGATAATAATGAGCTTTCACTTGCAGCAATACTAAGTTCCATGTCATGTACTTGAGTAGCCAATTCCTTAAAAGACTTTGGTTTGATGCCTTGTAATATATAGCATAGTCCCCAATGCATTCCTTGAACACATTTATCTACCATAAAAAATTTTGTGAGCCAATCTTTATAGTTAAGGCTAAGGTTTCTCCACTGATGAATGTACTCCATGATAGGCTCTTCCTTCTGTTGACGTACATTGGTGAGTTCAATCATGCTAACCACACGATGAGTCCTGTAGAAGCGGTTAATAAACTCATGTTCCAATTACTCGTAACTATCGATTGAACCAAACTTTAAGTTAGTGTATCAGTCGAAAGCATTACCTTTCAAGGAACGAACAAACTGTTTTACCATGAGATCACCATCAGTTCTAGCATTGTTGCTAGTCTCCACAAAGTGAGCTACATGTTGCCTAGGATTCCCTTAGCCATTGAATTGTTGAAACTTTGATGGTTGATAGCTTAGAGGTATCTTTAGCAGGTCAATTCGTTGGGTGTATGATTTTGCATAAGAATACGAAGGTTAAACTGAGCTTTTTACTTGGTCCGTGATGACTTCCTTGATAAGTTCTTTAAGTTGATCCGTGGTGAAGATGCCATCAGTTTTACCACAAATATTCCTTGTAGCTCCAATTGTAGAATCCTCAATGACATCAAATCGATCTACTTGCAAAATCTTGGTAGCTGAAGTTTGGCCTCCCTCATTCATGCACTCGAGTTTGTTAATCAACTCTCTTATTTTATGGTATTTTTCCTTAAGTGAAGTTGAAAGCCCCTCAACTAGTTTTGTCAAGTTAGCTACATGATCCTCCAAAGATGTAGTCCCGGTTATCATCACTGACATGATGCCAAAACCCAAAGTCTTACTTAGTGATTGACATAAAGAAGTCTCTATGGGTGAATTACCAAAGTATTCGCCTTGAGTGTCGAACAAAATTCCACGCACCCTACTTGACGTTTATAGTGGAGTTACTTGTAGCTAGCATCAGCTTTAGAGCGAGCTCTCGTGCCCTCTTTGCATTTAAAGTTGACATCAGCTTGAGAATCGGTTTAGTTTGTGTATACAACTCGGCAATGGATTTTTTTTTCAATGGTGGGGTTGAAGAATCTTCAATGGTATGCCGGTGACTTGAATAAGTTTGTCTCTGCCAGAGACGAACATCTCTATGATCTGTGACCATAGTTCATAATTCTAGCCATTAAGTTTGATTCCAGGGACGACATATGACAGGTCAGGGTTTTGGGTAGAGTTGGTTTGAGTGTTGGTTTTGGAATTTGTGGCAGTAATTTGAGCATGGTTTGGTGGGTTCGGTTCTGCCATTGTTTTAGGTTGTCTGTGATTTAAAAAAGGTTTAGATTTGGATCGTCTGCTTCGATACCATGTCAACAGTGTCTGGGTAGTTCAGAGATAATTGTTTGTATCAATTCATTGTGTTTTTTTTTATTGCATAGAACTTGTATATATACATGTATAATAAATCCTTTTTAAGGATGGAAAACTAAGAATAGAAATATCTCACAATCTTTTCTAAACTTGTTCCTGATTTCTAGTTTTTCTAATTAATAATTTTTTCTAAACCAAGAATTAATCCTTGTCAACAGACTAGTGAGTGAAGGATGATCCTGTCAGGAGCTCCAAAATTAGCTAAGAGGGTGAAGGAATTGCTTATGTCATCTGGCATTGAGCATGTTCAAGAAGAAAAGAAACGAGGGCTTGACCACGGTGCTTGAGTCCCATTGATGTTCAGTTGGATAGAGACAGCACCCACCACTCCAACATGGAGAAGGCCTTGGCCCCTCTCCGAGAGGAAGGTGTTCTCATCCTAGGATCAAGATCTGCTGTACACCAACAAATTGATGTCCTTCAGACCCAGTTGGCACAGGCTCAAGTAGAGGTGGTGCACCTACAAGTGAGGCAGACATCAACTTTATCGAACCATAGCCAAGTCCTGCTACCCCAAGTAATACAAGCGCCATTGAATTAGCCACAAACAACAATAGTTCCCAGCTAGACCCAAGTCTCCACTGCCCTAACACATCCCCCTCACACCAAAGCCAACAAAAACTAGCTGCCAGATTTTACCAAATCGAACCCACCAACCACACCTCATAAACAGATGAGTTTCTCATATGAAATTACCCTAAACTGAAAAAAAAAGTTATTCAAAGTAGATGGTTTTAAAATTTAGTTAATTACAACAAATTCTAAATTTTTAACAAATTTGTTATATATCGAGATGATTTCTTATCTTTAATACATAGATCCATTTTAATAATACATTGCAGTTAATTTCACAAATTAACTCGTAATTAAATACTTGTTGCATATATAGTTCACATATGCAAGCCAAACACAAATAAAAATTCTTTGTCTTGAGTTTTCTTATTCCAGCATCCAAACTCTTATTTTGATTAGTAATGTAAAAAATTAATTATTTTTGTTAGATTTATTTTTAATAGTTTTAATATACTGATATCAAAAATAAATAATAAATAATCTAAAATAATTATTTTAATATTAATTCAAAAAATTCTTTTAAAAATCACTTGGCATTACTTTACCAAAACAAACTCTTAATACATATATTAGATTCCAGGTGGATTTCCAGCTAATATTGAAAAACAACGTCAGCCAAGACATCATCAAGAAGAGCAAGGTAAAACAAAACTCATCAATTGGTCCCTAATAGTTGAAACAAATGAAAATTTACAAAACCAATAATAATTAAGAATTCATATGTGATTTAATTTTTGGGTTTTTTTTTTTGTTAAAGATAATTTTTTTATCAACTAGATTCAGGATTTGTTTCGAAAGATGGTTATTTGTGTACGGTGAGAAAGTCTGCTTTTGGAATCTGAATCTCCCTATTATGGATCAGAATTGCATAACAATCGCCTTATTACATATTTTCTTGGTAAATATATTTAGAAAAATCATTATTAGTTGTAATATTGGGAAAGAATTATATTGAACTGGTTTACATTTATTTATTTATTGTATTTAAAATAAAAATAAAAATGTCACAGCAATTCTGGAAACCAGGCACCAAGAAACCCTGCATCCTCAAAGATGAAGAAGGCGGTGTCGTTTTCTTTGCCCCCTAACTCTTCCGTTTCCTCCTCTTCCTCCAGGTTTGGATATGCAAGTATTGGGAGTCAAAGGCAGAGATTGATTTTTAAGCTGATGGGAGTACATTCACCTGATGGAAAATTCCAAGATGCATTGGAGTCAGGGCTTTTAATTGTTTTTTTTTTGGAATAAAACAATATATTGAAAGGGCTAATCAAGGTAGCCAAAAACAAGATACACAAAAAACAAACATAAAAAAAAGATAATTACAAAAATAAAAAGTAAATACAAAAAGAAAAAAAAAGACTAGTATTATCCAAGGATGATTACCTAAGGAAAGGTTTTAAATTCTGCCTTCCATGGACTCTAGCCTCAACATTTCGACTCTTACCATCTGTTTTAAATTATGTGTTTGAGTTGCTTGTAATCTTCAATGAATCGAAATATTCAAGTTGTGAATAGTTGTTGTGTGGTCCCGCACCATGTGATGGGGGGACCACCACATTAATTAAGAAGAGAGGCAGCTGGCTGCCTCTTTGATTTAAATTAAGCTGCCTCTTTGATTTAAATTAAGCTGCCATTGTAGAGGCAATAGTGAAGAACAAAAAAGAGCAAAGAAAAACATGAGAAAGAAAGAAGAAGAGGCGGCAGAGCAGTCTGTCTTCTTTCTTCGATTTCCAGCTCGTTCACCGTTGGATCGGGCTGAGATTTGGATAGCAGCTTCTAGACACGTTACTCTTCATTCTGAATGGTTGAATTGAAAATTGATGGTGTGGAAGCTGGTCGTTTTGACAGAAAACGGGGTTGTCAGTGTTGTGAGCTTTTCTCTAACATTACTCTCTTTAATCTTGTTGTATTCCGAGAATAAGTAGTTCTTGATGATATATATGTTGTAGCCCTTAGTTGAATCTGAGGAAGAACAATTGTGAACCCATTATTTTTTGATAGTGGAAGTTTTTAGGTGGACTACGGTCCCGTGGTTTTTCCCACATTGGGTTTTCCACGTAAAAATCTTGATATTGATTTGTGTGATTATTGCATTATATTTGTCCATTGTTTAATTCTGTTTTGATTGCACAAAGAGGAAAAAGGATTGGGACTTGTGAATTGTGAATTGTATTATGCTAAATTGGTGTCCGGTTGTTCCTAGTTTTTCCCAACAAAGTGGTATCAGAGCATTCGGTTGTGTAGATTGAATTTCTTGTGCAGTTAAAATGGAAAAGGAAGATTTGGGCACGATAAAGCTCATTTCCTCCAATTATTTTCTTTGGAAAACAATGATGGAGGATCACTTATATTGCAATGATTTGGCTTTGCCGATTGAATGTAAAGGAATAAAGCCTGATGATATGGATGATGCAAAATGGAATGGACTTAATAGAAAGGCTACCGCTAATGTTAGAAAATGGGTATCTTCTAAGTCCATTAATCATATTTCTCAAGAACATGACTGCTATACAGTGTGGAAGCTGTTGGAAGAAACCTTTGCCAAGGAGAGTGCACAAAACAAGGTTTTTGTAATTAGAGACCTTGTGAATTTGAAGTATAGAGATGGTGAAGATGCTTCGGTGCATATAAATGTATTCCAAGGGTTCTTGAATCAGCTGTCATTGATGAACCTTGAGTTAGCCGATGAAATGCAAGCATTAATCCT
>Ga0325403_1003813_pt1 | contig 13849 bp, 12 predicted proteins | sample PopdelMetagenome_19_FD_205665 | JGI IMG/M metagenome (GOLD analysis project Ga0325403, IMG submission 205665) | Populus deltoides microbial communities from Bellville, Georgia, United States - Xylem-PdKOR-R4 | ecosystem: Host-associated > Plants > Phyllosphere > Stem > Wood/Secondary xylem...
CCCAAGCCATCCTATATAACAAGCAGTGCAGACTCATTGGCCGGTCCCCAAGCCATGCTATCTAACAACCATGAGGCCTCGTTCTACAATCTTAAAAGGATGGGGGGACTACTCTCTTTGCAAGTTGTGGTTGTGATATATGCATAGATCCTGGAACCAAAGAGTACTAGTATGTGGTCCTTTTTCTCCACCTTTTCTTATTTTTTTATCCTTTTTTTTATTTGAAGCCCCGTCACCATTGAGCCATTTGAGATCCCTGTAAATTTTTTTGTGCGGTCATGTGGATTAGTCGGCAGTTGCTGCTGCTTTTATGATTTCCTTTTAGTCCCCTTACCTATTGTTGGCATGAGGTGCGATTTGTATTGGAAAACACCATTCCTTTTCATTTGTGATTACAACAGAAAGTGTTCATTTCATGGTGATATTGTAAAGCATTTGGTTTCCATCACTCCCGTGTTTGTTTGTCAGATTGCTTTCCGTACCTCGTGCCTCTCCTTTTTCATGTCCGGGTTTAAACACCAGTCCTCTCTCTTTTGATTTTTGGTGGGGGTAGAGAAAAAGGCAAATACCATTGCAAGTGTCGGGAATTCCGAAATTTAAAAGGAGAAGCTATGATTGGTCAGATAATTTTGGAGATACCTCAAGCAAAGATGCCGGTGCAAGTTTCTCAGTCATCACCCATGCCTCCTTGGTGGGGTTCCTGTAACTGTAAACTTGGCTCGCCGTATTTAAATGTTGGAAATAGTAGTCGTACGTCTATCATAAAATTCAAGTTGGGCTGTTATAAATTTTGTTAGACCGAGTTCTTGATAGGCTTGCCTTCGACTGATTGATCAACCAAAACATGAGGGCTCGCGTCCAAAGAGTCTAATAGCACTAAGAAACTAAAACGGTAAAAGGAATGCATTGTCTTTTGCACTAGCATTTTTAGGAAATAGATTTGAGGAGCCAGTTGACTATGTTTGGTTGTGGGTTTGATAATATTTTTTAATATAAAAAAATAAATGTATAGGCTTTGTTAATGTTTTTTTTTATACCCAAAACAATATAACTGTGAATCGAAAAATCAATATTTATAGTAAAATAAAATAAAAATTATATACATTAATAAATACAAAAAAAGAATTGTTAATGTAACACCGCGTGCAGAATCTTAAGTTAATTTTTAGTATATTAAAAAATTAGAATAATATTACGAACGTGTTTCATTATATCATGATTGTTTTAATTGAAAAATGTAAAAACATTGTTTATGCTAAATATAATGAATTTAAATTTATATGAACCAATAAACCAAGAAAGAGCTTTTGATGTTCATCAAATTATAAAATAAAAAAAATAATCATTCCTATAAAAGTAAAAATAGATAAGGATGATATTTTAGCACAACTTTTTCCTTTAATGTACATGCTTTCTGTATATCTTGAAGGTCATTTTTTTCTTAAGAAGCAACATAGCCTGGCAGTATTCGTGAAGTAGCAGATAATTCTGCCATGACTGTTGTTCTTAATTTTGGGTTACCATAAAAAAATGAAAACGAGAAAATACAAAAAATATATATAAAAAATATTCAAAGAAAATCCAAAAAATAATAAGAGCGAGAAAATGATGCTGGAATGCTGAAAAAATGACAAAATTGGTTCAGGAGGTTCAAAAATACAAAATGTTGAAATTTGACAGTATATTTTTGACTGATGAGAGCCCTGTTGACAAAGAAAATTCAAGTTAATGAAGAAAAGTTCAAAATCAGATGTTTATGGACTCAATTAAATTTTATCTAAGATTTAATTGAATTTATGGAGGGTTGGATTGTAATAAAAATTGATTTTTAAGTCAATTTAGGCTTTTATTGGAAGAAATTAAAATTCTGGGGTTCAATTATAATTTTTAAGAGTTGATTTGTTCAAATTAAGAGCTTAATTGTATAAGTATTGAAGTTTGATGACCAATTAGAGATTTAATTGAAACAATCCAAAATCAAGAACCAAACCAAATAAGGCGATAAGATCCGGTTACAGTTTTTCCAGGGGTTTGATTACAAAATTGAAAAAAAAAACTTCATTAAAGCACTGTTCACTGTCTTCTTAAACATAACTGCTGGGGCATTAAAGGCAAGAGACGTTGGCAGTGATAATGGAACCGTTTTCAATCTGGAGGCGCGTCTCGCAACTGATGTTCCTCGCCGCCGTGATGCACGCGACTGTTACCAAAAGAACACTTGCGTCCTCTGGCTATAAAAGCTAGAGGAAAAACTGTACACAAGGGAGGGGGAAAGAAACGAGAGAGGAGAGGTGACAATGAGGAACACAGGAGGAGAGACAGATAGAAGAGGGGAGAGACAGAGAGGGAGACAATAGAGACAGGAGGCAGAAGGGAAAGGAAAACACAAAAAAAAAAACAGAGGAAGAACGAACAAGAGAAAGGAGGAACAGGGGGCAACAGGAGGGAATAAAGTTTGGAAAATCACACAGGATCAGACCAAGCAAGAAGAACCCAGCGTGAGAACGTCCACCCAACAGAGAAAAATAAGAAAAAAAAAACATCACCATCACCTTCATCTTCCTACAACACCATCCGTAAGAACCAGAGGCAGTAGAACAAGGAATCGGTAACAAGAAAGGAGACGAAGAGAAGGTCAAGGAAGCAAGAAACCAACAGACAAAACTCAGCATCACCATCGGCATCTCCTTCCCCAGCACCAGAGGAGAGAAAGGAAAGAAACTAGAGGAGCAGTAGAATAAGCGAAAAGCCAGAGGAAGAAGAAGCAGAGGAGAAAAAGAAAAACAGCCACTGCAACGCCACCGCCTGTTGCCACCCAGCGCCACCGTGAGAAATCACCGGAGACAGCAGCCACGATCACTCATTCCAGGTACCTCTCCCCTTCTCTGTTGTTTTCCTTTGCATGCAGAACGCAAGCAATTCACGTTCTGCAGCAAAGGAAATATAATTTAGCTAGTTACTGTGCTCAGCACGGTAAGCAGCTAAGTATAATTACCTGGTTACTGTGCTCAGCAGAGTAACCAACCAATTGTTCCTTCGGGCTGGACAACCCAGCCCACATGATTGGGCTGAGTCCAGCCCTGTAGAAAGTAGGTCTAATTTTATTTTCGGCTAATTTCGGTCTAGTTTCCTTTTGGGCTGAGTCTGGCACAGCCACAAAAAAAAAATTCTTCAAAAATTATTTTAAAAAATCTGTGATTTTCTGTAAATTTTTTAATCAATACTGGTTTGTATTTTTATACTATAAAGATACAAATCCGATATTAAAATACCCAATTTTCATCAAGACATTTAAAAAATAAAAAAAATGTTTTGTTTTCATGCATACAGCCTAGTCTTTCAAAAATAAAATAAAAAAATCATATCATATTTTCATACAACAAAGATTCAAAAATTTGTATTAGCATACATTTTGGCTTTAATAACCAGTTTATTAAAGTCACGAGAACTATGCCAATATTTCAAAATTTTCAAAAAAAATTATTTTATTTTCTTTTAATATCCGGGGTTACGACCCTATACGTAATATATATTCCGGATATTAAATTTTTTTATTGACGTTAGAACAGTTAGGTTTTAGCCGATAAGATAAGGATCTCCTTACCGAGGAGGACTTTTCTTAAACCATAGACGGACCAACAAGTAGAAAACACGACAAGACCTTAGATTTTATCAAACAATAAAACAATGCAGCTTACCTTAGGTAGGGCGTATTTGGGATGCTAATACTTTCTCTTTACACAACCAGTCCTCGTACCCGATCTCTAAGACCAGTTAGGGTTCCTAGTGACCAAAATACTAGGTAGCGACTCCCATTCTATTTTTCCACTAATAAAAGACAAGAATTCCTTATCTCCACATAATTGTTTTTAGATAATACAAAATTTTGAGGGTGGATGTTTTCGCCGCGGTGCTGCACACGTGCAATAATGACTGTGCGCAAAATAGAATCAATAACCCTGGCTTCTAGACGTGGACAAGGTTCTCCTTTTTGTTTCATCTCTGCTCATCGTAAACCCTTGCATTGTTCATACTATGATCATGATCATCATATGTGATAAACTTGTTGGAAATTGAACGGTTATCCACCAGAACATCCTAAGCACCCATCCAATAACAAATATCACTCTTAGTCTACCACAAGCAATGCTCAATCCAAGCGCAATAATGGCCTTTAGTTTTCTGTCAACAACGTTGAGGAGGATCGGCTAATACATGAGGCATCTTTACTTATAACTAGACTTTCAGACTTACAAATTCAGTAAATAATTTTCATCATGCAGAGGAAGGGCACAATACAACCAAACAATATTATGGCTAATCCAAAAGCTAACAATGTTGACACCTTTGCAAGCTTGTTGCCAATGACATCCATGTTACGCCAGATGATTATTGATAATGGTGCAACATACCACATATTTCCTCTTCAAATTTACTTGTTAACAACAACAATGGTGTTCTGTCATCAATCACTATACCAAATAGAAAACATGTTTATATTGCTTCCATTGACTCTTTACCTTTAAATTTTGCTATTGTTTTAACCAATATGCTTGGAGTATCATCTTTTAAGGTGGACTTAATGTCTGTTAGCAGACTTACCAAAGGTTTAAATTGCTCAATAACTTTCTTCTTTTATTGGTGTATTTTATAGGACTTGATGATGAAGATAGTGATTGGTTTGGGTAAACAATGATATGGTCTTTATTACTTAGTTGTTTTGACAGCAAACCAACAACGACATCCATCCAGCCCTCAAGTCTCCTATTCTACAACTTTATGGTATTGTTTTTTAGAGAATTTTTCCTCCTTTAGATTAGGAGTTATGGCAAAACATCTATTACCAGTCTAATAATACTTGTGGTGTTTGTGCACTCGCAAAGCAACATCGACTATCATTTTCTATTAGTTCAATTTTGTCTATTAGACCTTTTGAATTAATACATTGTGATATTTGAGGGCTTTATAAAGTTGCATTCTTTTCTAGTTCAAAATATTTTTTGACTTTAGTGATGATTATTCTCAATTTACATGGATATTCTTTATGAATCATAAAAGTAAAATACAAAATTTATATCGTGATTTTTTTTCTCATTTGTCCAAACACAATTCCATGTTTCTATAGCTAATATTTAGGTCGATAATGAAGAAGAAATCTCTTTATGCATGATTTTTTAAAACACTAAGGGACCACTTATCAACATACTCGTATTTATACTCCCTAACAAAACAGGGTTGTAGAAAGCAAACATCGTCATATTCTTAAGTCTACACAAGCCCTTCATTTTCAAGCCCATCTTCCTTTATATTTTTTAGCAGATTATGTTTCTACAACTGTTCACTTAATTAATCATTTAACCACATCACTCTTTAGCATCAAAACTCCTTTCAAATGCCTTTATAACAAACCACCCTCCTGCCATCATTTTTGAGTTTTTAGGTGTCTTGTATATGCTATCAACATGCATGTTACTCATAAATTTGCTCGTCGTGCTAAATGTTGTGTTTTTCTCGGCTATCTTGTTGGTCAAAAAGCTTACAAGCTTTATGACCTTTATGCTTATAAAATATACACTAATCACGATGTTGTTTTTCATGAAAATATTTTTTCTTATAAGTCTAGCCATCTTGCTTCCATAAACAATAATTATGTACTACCTCATATTATCACTGCTCCCTTGACTAAACCAGTTACACAAACTCTAGACCAACATTCTAAACATCCATATTTAATTCATGATGCTCATTTACCAACACCTTTGCGCAATTCAAAACGTCATTATCACCCTTAAACTGTCTTACGTGATTATGTATATAACCAAGTTGCATCTCCCAACCATTCATCGTCTCCATCATACAGTTCTCATAAAGGCATATGTTTCCCTCTTGTCAATTTTGTTTCTTATCATTGTTACTCGCCGTAGCATTATTCTTTCACCGTTATCATCCATCGAGATCCATTACAGGCTATTGTATTTTATTGGGTTCTACCCTTATTTCTTGGTGGACAAAGAGGCAAAAAATTATGTCTCTCTCTTCAACAAAAGCTGAATATAGAACCATAACAGATATATACTATGAATTATCTTGGTTACGCTCATTGCTATTGGACTTGTGAATATTGCATCTGAAGCCATTGTTGTATTGTGATAACACAACAACAACTTTGCACATAGCTTTCAATACTGTTTTTCATAAAAGAATTAGACACATAGAAATGGATTGCCATTTTATTTGTGACAAGATACAAGATGACTCAGTTAAAACACAATACGTTTTTTCAGTAAATCAACTCACATATGTTTTTACAAAGCCATTGGGAAAGGAAGCATTCTCAACCATGATGTGCAAGTTCAATGTTCTTGACATCTACTCTCCAACTTGAGAGAAAGTGTTAAGAAATATATGGTCATTCAAATGGAATATATTTTATTTAATGTAATTTTTCTATAATGGCTTTTAGTTTCTTTTTACATTTAAACTACTTAAAATAGAATAGCGTAATTATAGCAACTTTCTTGTATAAAATAGATGTTTCTTATTGCAATAATACCATGCAAACAAATTTTAATTTTGTTTTCTTTACATCTTTCCCTTCAGAGAATGACATAATGATTAAAAAGAAGAAAAAGAGAATGAGTTTAGATGCTCCTAGTATTATACTCATTTTGTTTATTAATAAAATTGAAAATATCAAACTCTTTCTATTTATTAATTTTAGAATGAAATTTTAATTTTAGTGAAATTTTGAAAATAAAGGGTTGTTTTATTTTAAACTCAATCAAATATCTTGATTCAAGAAATATAAAAATTGATTAAGGTTAGGTTTTTAATTGAATTGAATCGAATATTGACTCAAATAATTCAATTAACATCAAAGTGTAATAATTAAAAAATAAAATAAAACACTATGCTTTTAATAAAAATAATTAATTTAATAATTTACGAATTGACAAAGTAACCAAGTTTTTTGAGGTTAATTTCTATGTGGAGTGCCCATATATTAGGTGCAGTGAAGAAATTGAATAAAAATAATAATTAAACATTTACTCCATTGTTGTTATTATTATTATTATTAAAAATCTTGGGTAAGGAGGAGAGGAGATAGTCGGAGAGAAATACATAGCCATAAGGATCGAGGACAAAAAATAAATAAAACAATATCTGACTGACCGAATGTGGTAGAAACCAGAAACTACATTAGTCGTTTGGACCCATAAGAAAGAAGAAAAAAAGGTGCGAGAGCACGATGAGTACGAGCTTGGCGTTATCGTCGGCTGCCACCGCTGCAGTCAGTTCGGCGTTCCCTGCCACAGATACCAACAAATTCAAATTCAATGCCTTAATTTCACCAAATCCAAGGCTTAACTGCCGCTACTCAATTATTACTCCTACAGCTACTAGTATAGCAACAAGTAGTAGTAGCAGACGAAGAAGAAAAACTGCTGTTTCGTGCTCGGTGGCTTTGGGATCCAACAATTCCGCAACCATGGTGACAGATGATGATGATGATGATGATGATGATGAAGAAGCGAAGAAGAAGATTGGAGCAAGGGTTAGGGTGAAGGCCCCGGTGAAGGTTTACCACGTGCCTCGCGTGGCGGAGGAAGTGGATCTGTGTGGATTGCAAGGTGAGGTGAAGCAGTACGTGAGCCAGTGGAAGGGGAGGCAAGTTTCCGCTAATCTTCCTTACAAGACTCAGTTTGTCCACTCAGGAGGAGTCAAATTCTTTGCTCATCTCAGAGAGGACGAATTGGAATTTATTGATTGATCGACTCACTCAATTATCCTATCTATCATCTCTCTCTCTCTTTGTTTGCTCTTCCTTTTAATTTCATAACAATAATAACAATCATATATGTGTGTATGTTGTTGTTGTTATAACATGAATGATGTGTATATACAAATATTCTTCTTCAATCCAATTCAAATGCAGTTATGCTTATTCACTTGCTATTTCGATGAGACATTTCTTCACTGCTACATTACATTTGATCTATGCTTCCTCATTATATACCATCTTATATGAACATCCATAAGCATAAAACAACATAAACAATCACACTGTTCTGATTCTTTTAGTGCATTTAATTAAATTTGATGTTTTGCCTTTTCTAGTATACATGACAGTATTAAATGAAAAGCCGGTTCCTATTGTACAGCTCTGATCAGATTAAAGATCAATGGTATGGCTATGATTGAATGGAAGATTAACTGAATATTTGTACCAGTCTTTGTGTAACTCTTCCCTGCCGTTCCTGCCAGCTTCATGAATTGTATTTACTTTGAATTGAAAAGCTTTGGCTAGGACATAGTTTTCTCAATGAAATGAGCTGTTGACTCATCTTCTTAGCATTCTTATGGAGGCTGTTCATATTTTCTAGATTTGTCTTCAAAGCTGCATAGCTCTGTCGCCAGTGTGTTATTAATGATATTACTTCAACTCTTGGCTGGTTGAAAATTTCTAGTTACCTCGTATAATATTAATCTCATTAGTTATTATGCCAGGCAATTTGTCTCCCTTCAAAAATTACTTGTGATACTTCTAGCTTATCGTTTTAGTTCTTCTATCCAGTTGCTTGGTTGGTTATGACATTGCATCATTATCGATTGCTGATCATGCTGCTTTCTTTGAAGCCTGTACTGTTCAATTGCCAGTTTGTTCAAGTCCAAAATAGCTTTTTACCCAAAACAGAAAAAGCTGGTCAGTTTTGGTGGGGGACCGAAAGGAAGCGGAAAAAATGAGGTAACCTAGTGGGCGAATAGCAGCAAGAATCGTACACTCTTATGATAGGTATTCAAAAAAGAATGAAATTGATACATGCCAACGTTACAATCTGTCTCCTACATACTGGGTGGGTAAATCCTTTTCCACCAATTACCACATTGATGAGTGCCAAGACTCCGCAGCAAGCACTCGATGAAGATACAACCCTGTTAGCTTTTAAGTCTTTTTCAGTAAACTAGATAGAATCAGTGGTTAATGCCTCCATTTATCATGAATGTACACGGAGGTCTGGGGCCAAGCAGGCAGAAAACTCAGAATGCAGATCCATGGCAAGCAGTTTTAACTCCTACAAGTGCACAAGCTCTGCTCCTCCCACAAAGAACTTATAATTCAAACCATGTATGGCTAAAACAATCAGCAGTCGCCACTCGGAAGAATTTCAAGTTTGGTCATGATACTTCTTGAAGAGCTAGATTTAGCTCGTGCGCAAACTTTGCAACCGATCCCCCTTTCCTATTGAACAAAACAGATTAAAGAAAAGAATCCAGACACAATACATTGGAATATAAATGCCACAGCTCTCAACGCCACTAAGAGAATTAAAGTTACCTTGTAAGGGTAAGCAGGCAGCGTTTGACTTTTTCAAGCTCTACAAAGCAGATATTGCAACGTTCCAGCCTATGAAACAAATAAGATGTGTACCCGTCTTAAAGCAATTTTTGTAGCATGCATAGGAAATCAATCGCAAACATCACAAAAAGGTGCACACCTTTGCTCTGCTTCGATATCCACACCAACAGATGTTGACGCTGATAGTGTTGAATATATCATTGAACCAAACATTCTGACCAGCTTCAGCAGCATGTCCAGGGAAATGCTCAAATGCCTAAATACAACGGGCAATTTAGCTATGGATCCTCAGACCACAGAATTATGAAAGCAACTAAAGAGAAACATAATCAAGTAATTGTAAGAAAAAAGTTTAAAGGGCAGAGGGGTGCATTGTGTATCGGGATGGTGCTTTGGTCTTGAGCTGAGCTGCAATTAGCTCATGCTGACCATAAAGCTCCTGGGAAATCCCTGTTATCACCAACAAGTTGTGCCACATCACTAATGCATGTTGACCAGCAGAGGTCAGTTTGTAATGCAGATGACGTGTATGCTGTAAAGTAGAAAATAACATAAGGAAAACCACCCAAGTAAAAATGGACTCCACACATAACTAATTCATTCCATATGCTCCAAGCTAAGGAAATGCAGTTCAAAGGCATTTCTATCATCACTTCAAGCACTACGCTGTAAAGGAACTTGACACCAAGTACACTGCTATTGAAGTGGTTGCCTTTCATCCCCCTAATAGTCAAGGCATGTAATTTGAATTGTTTAAATGTTACGAGTATAGGTGGAATATGATTTCTTTCAAATGTTTACCCACCTGCCTTTAAAAGGGAAACAAAAGAGGCATCATCCGCAATGATAATGACTTAAAAAGCAAAGGAGTTGCTTGTTTTGACAACATCCAGTGTCTTTGACCAAATATTCAGTTGGTTGAATGGCCAAATGTTACCCGTCTTTTACCACCATTCAGCCAGAACAGAGGCAGTGCCTCCACCAAAGAGAGCCAATGACAAATAGCTAGTTGATTCATTAATCTATAATTATCTGCCGTGTCAGATAAGAAGAGCAATTATCTGCCGTCTCTCTCTTAACAACTTTATAGGAATAGTTGCTGAAACATAAACAAAAAATATGGAATACACAGTAGCATCCTTCACTACTGGCACTCCCTTTTGTAGAGATAAAGGAAGAAAGAGATGTGGAGTGACATCAACACTTGGTGGAATGCTTATAATAAAAAACACATAAACCAATAGCAGTAAGCTGGTTAAATGAAAAGTATTACAAAGTACAAAATATCTCAAACTTCTTACCTATCCATGTCACTTTCAAGCATGTTAGTAAGAAGTGGCAGGAGACATGTGCATATATCCAAAGTGACAATGTCAATTTTATCAGCCACGATACTGATAACATCAGAAAGGACCTGAAAGTAAGCATATGAAGAAGAAACAAAAGGTTAGGAATGAAAGTTAAAATAAATTGTAGTATCCAGTATACTTGTCAAATACTGTGAGAAAATAGGTCCTTACAGCATGGTCAGCCATCTTCTCCATTGCACCAATGGCCCCCTTAACATCATTTCTCTCCCAATATCTGTAGACAACCTACAGGAAATCATTGACAAGTTTCACCAACCTTTCAATGGCATCTAACTGGATGCAGAAATATTAAAGCACTTCCAATGGCCTAAACTAACTGGATTCACCAACCTTTAAGCAAATATATACAAACACAAAATTTGAACAATAGTAGGTTCATGTAAAAGATAATGATAGATTATGTTGAGCAATAGAGATAAAAAAAGAAAAAAGAAAAATAAAAGGAGTTTCTCAATAGTAAGTTATCTGAGGGGCAAACAGATATCAGCATATTGATGGCTAATAGAAAAGGCCTGCTCCTCCTTGAGAGGTGACAAATCAATTCATGTAAGGCCAAAGCAAATAACTCTTTCCCTCAGCACTTAATCGAGACATGAACTTCATAGAGAGCTAGATTAGCTGCTGGGAGTAGAAAAACTTGCTGAATTCAAATGTTAAGCAAATGTAAGGACCAAAATAAACTTTATAATGAATGTTGTGCACAGTTTGGCAATAAGTCCTCCCATCAATTGAGAGCCATTTGTAGGAGAAGAAACTAAAATCCGAGAGCAAAACTGTAATGGATTTATATGAATGATAATAAGGACTCTTGTTAACCCGGTCACGGAACTATAGAATTTGCTCTGGTAAATGCTGTGTGTTTCTTGCTGAAAGCAGGTGTGTACCATTGCATGTGTTCATTTCCAACATATCAGTAAGGAAGTAATAACTAGATTATGACAGCTAACTTACAGTTGGAAGGCATTAAGCAGGAAGTACAGATAGAAGGTAATAACCAGCTATTAGGGAGGGGGTTCTGATTGAATATGAGCATTATGAAGAATTATAAATTTATGGACATACTAAAAGGCAGCTTATCAGCTAGGGACAGCAAAAAATTACAGTTGCAGTTTGAGGTACTCATATGCATAAACATACAAAAGAATCACTCCTGGAAAATTGCAAGATAGTTTCCATAATTATTCATCTATGGGCTGTGAGTTGAGAAGAATTTAGACTGTTTGTTTATTGGTAATGAATTTATCTCCATCTCTTACATGGAACAATGTGGGAAAAATGCAAGGAAAAAAAAACTGGTGCAGTCTGTTATCAACTCTCCCCTGCCCTTGCAGGAGCAAAAGAACATGTTATGTCTACAACTGTCACACATGCACACACCCGCTTATCCTGCTAAGTCACCTGTAACTTGGCAGAACGAGACTGCATAGAGCTGACAAATTGGTCATGCTGTTCCATTAAGTCTGCAATAACATCCTCGTCAAAAGCAGAAACCGTTTCCTTTTCAATGGATGGGGTGCGTCCTCTCTGTTTAAACTTCAACATAATAAGAATTGAAACGGTGTACAAATCAGCATATTAATGTCAATGAAATGTAAAGATTTAAACAAGCACATTAAAAAATATTGAAAAACATGAGCTGGAATAGAAATTTTCATCTCAACAAAAAATCATTGAAGATATGCATACAACTTGCAAGCTGTTAAGGGAGAGAAGGTGAGAAATTTTTCTTCCATTACAAATTTCATGCCATCTCCAGTCATTTGATTTTGAGTCTAAGAAGTGCCTATAATTACCAATGAGTAACCCACAACTTCATAGACCAGCTGCATTACACTTCTATGAAAGCACAATTTGCTTCTCTGACTAAATAGCCCTTTCAAATAGTTTTCTTGGAAGGACCTGGACCTAGAAACATATCTAGAATGTTGAAACCAAGATCAAGTCTCGGTAATATCTCCAACAATTGCAACACTGATCCACAAAATACTCTGGAGAATGTCATGTAAGATCCCTCTTGACCAAAGCAAAAATGAGAAACAAAATATCCCTCTTCAAAGAAAGCTATGAAACCTATCTTAAGCTAGTGATAGTCCTGTTCCTCAGAAAATTACAATCTAATCTTGCTGTTATCTAAACCACAACCTAAGAACACAGTTTGATTTCTCATTGCAGTACTGATGAATAATAAAATATTTTATGTATCATAAAAAGCTCATATATATATCATCCATAACAGAGCAAGGAGAGTCAAGTGCAATTTCCGTTTAATAATTGTTTCATTCATACAAGCAAGACAAAATGATAGATCATTATTGTACAGAAGACATAAGACCCTAAAAGCGAACATAAATGGTTAACGTGTCCTCTTTTTGTTTTTTTGCACATGATACATTGTGTAAAGCTTTGAAAACATGTCATACAGTCCTGAATCCCAAATAATATTGCAGGTCTTCACTCTTCAGATGATCAGAAAGTTAAGAAAGAGAACAGAGCACACACAAAAGTTGAAATCTATTCCTACCATATTAAGAGGGAGCACATTCACCACAGATCCTGTCCCAGTGGAAGTGCCGGAAGTAGGTCCCTCATAGCTAGAAGATCTTCCCCTTTTCTCCCAGTTTATCATAAGTGAACGCATTCTTCCTATATATTTAACATGAAATTGATCAGGCATTTTGAATTCTTGAAAAAACTCGAGTAGAAATCAGGAACAGATGTACCTCCTTTCTGACTCTCGATGGTGGGTGCATCTCTGTTTATTTTATGTCCACGAGTCTCACCTGGAAAAAACATTACTATTTTTAGCATAGGAGCCTTGCATTCCATCTCATCTGACAAAAGAGTGAAAATATGCCAATCTGAAGCCACAAGTGTACTAAACAAATCAAAGTCCAACTCAAAACGTCAATGAAACATAGAGAAAAGCTGAGAACCATGCTCCATTCAATGGGTAGACAGCCCTATGACTTATTCTACCAACAATGCACAAACATCCTGTGGAAATCAGTCTCAAAATCAGTTAGGATCTTAGAGAAATCTTAGTATATATGGTTTAGGAAAGAGAATCTGGTATTAACTATCCAGATTCTCTAGATTATTGCTTTCTAGTTTAGTGTAGGAC
>Ga0325403_1003814_pt1 | contig 13848 bp, 5 predicted proteins | sample PopdelMetagenome_19_FD_205665 | JGI IMG/M metagenome (GOLD analysis project Ga0325403, IMG submission 205665) | Populus deltoides microbial communities from Bellville, Georgia, United States - Xylem-PdKOR-R4 | ecosystem: Host-associated > Plants > Phyllosphere > Stem > Wood/Secondary xylem...
TAGATTCAAATAGAATGAAAGGATCCAATATGATGTGGGTGCTCTATGTTCATTCATAAGGTGCTGGGAATTATTTAAGTATTTGGGAGAAGATTTTTGAAGAAATCCCATGTTTTTTTTTTTTTTTCTGTTGGGGTGCCCTTTACAATATTTTTTATTTGCACAAATTATTTTGTTCTTAAATTTAGGATGGCTAGTGGAGAAATGATATTCATTTTCATGTAGTCATAGCATTTATTTTTTTGGTTTTGGTTTTGATTTTGATTTTGGCTAGCTTTATTGAAGAAGTTGTTAGGTTGCTAAATTTAAGAGCATTGGTGTTTTCATGCTTTGATCTAAATTTTGGAAACATCAGATCTGTATGGGTAATCAGATATGCATGAACTTCTCAGGTGCAGTTTAAGGTTTTGCTAGTCTGAAATAAGTGATCTTGACTGCCTATTGATTCGCACTGTTACAAGTTGCAATCTGTCGATCATCACTGTAATTATGGTAATAATAATCAAACTCACTAATAAATCTGATCCAAAAATGGGTGTCATGTGGCCGAACCTATCTAGAAAAGAAGAAGAAATTAAAAATAGGCTACGATGAGTTTTCTTGGTAATCGTGGCATACACCGGAGAAGCCCGGACATTCTGAGCTTGTTTCCAAAATTCTTGATTTTTTTTAATGTTTCTACATCATTTTATGTGTAGATATCAAAAATAAAATCTAAAAAATAAAAAAAATATTATTTAGAATCTAAATTTAACTATATATACACAAATTCTAATTATTGAATGAAATACTAAAATAAAGATTTATGCAAATTACATAATTGAATAAATAGAAAAATGTCTTGGAATGCTTCTTGGTATTTGGGCAATGGCCTCCCTCTGACCCCTTAGCCTCCTCCACTGGTGGTGTAGCTGGAGTGAAGGTATGTTTTTATCTGATTTTCTTTCACAAATGTCAGTTATTTTTGGCAAACCGGGAGAAGTTCCATGCCGAAGCTGGAAAAAATTATTGGAAGGCAACGGCAGAACTCATTCCTCGCGAGGTGCCAACAATGGAGAAAAGGGGGAAGAAGGATGAGAAGAAGCAGCCCACCATTGTGGTGATCCAGGGACCGAAGCCTGGCAAGCCTACTGACCTATCAAGGATGCGTCATATACTTCTCAACCTTAAACACAATCCACCTCCCCACATGAAGCCCAAGCCTCCACCACCAGCAGAACCTAAAAAAGATGCCAAGAGTGGTCCTGCTGTTGCCGCCCCTAGTACAGCCTCCACAAAGACTGCCGCCGCCGCAACTCCTGAGGCAGTAGCTGCTGCTTGAGAGTGAAGCTGCTGCCTGTTGAATATTTATGTGAAAAGTAATTAGCTGTAATTAAAACTAGTTTAGTCTGATTGTAAACCATATGGTATCTGAATTCTGGTCCAGGTGAACAAGCGTCTTGGTTGATTAGGCATTTAGCAGGATTGCAAGTAGAAAAGTTTTGTTTCTGTGCTGATTTTCTAGGCTTACTGTTTCGGTGTGATTTTACGAATGCAATTACCGTTATGTGTTGATCTTAACTCCCAATTATTCAACTTCAAGACTATCCCGATTAGCTTGGCAGCAGGTGTTCGGAAGCTTTTCATTTGCCTGCAGACCTGCAATCATAGCAGTTTAAAGGCAACATATTCTCTTGCTGATTCTATGTCTTGCTTCATTCTGGGAAATTTACCAAGGTCAAGCTGTTCCATGTGATTTTATTTTAGAAAAAGTTTGCAGGGTCAAACGAGTTTATTAATAAAAATGAATATAATTTTTAATTTGATTATTAAATTGGGTTGAAAGTTTACAAGGTGATCTATAGATCTGGTAGAGTAAGCTACTTGTTGTAGATAGGTTTAGAAGTTATTGTTAAACGGTTAGGTTTAGAAGTGTTAAACGGCGGGTAGGTGTAGAAGTTATTGTTAAATAATTTTTTTATAGTTATTTTACTTTTTTTTTTAATTTAATTTAGAAATATACCTTTTAAAATACTATTATATCCTTACAAGGATAAAAATACAAGTTCAATTCCTAAAAAGTATATTTATTGGGAAGGGTAGCCACGAACCCCGAACGAGACTAGTTTTACCCTTTAAAAGGATATGAGGATATCTAGATAAAAATAAAAAAAATATTAACTATATAGCTCTTGATAAAGATATTTTTTCTATTTAGATATAAACTAGTAAAAATAAAGATATTTAATTTATTTTTCAGAATAGTTAAGAATTATTAACTTTAAAAATTAATCAAATTAGATTTTTCTTTACAGTTTAGCTATAATTTTAGTGTTTAGAAAGCTTTAGTTTTATCATTTTTATTATAAGCTTTGTCAATTGATGTTAGAGAATGATGGTGATATTGACAACATCATCCCACCGCATGATGTAGATCAAGGAATGGAGGTTATTTCGAAATCTTTGAGGGCTCAAGGGGTAATTATAAAATTGAACTGAAATTTTATGAGCGTGTTCACCTAAATATTACTAAGTGAGGTCGTTTTAATGCTCAAATTAGTTCTAGAAGTTTTTATTTGGAATTTTCTTTATTTTCCTTAGGTATTTTATTTTTATAGCAATTAAGAATTATTAACCTTCAGGATTTATTTTTTTAAGTTCTTTTTATATTTTAAAAATATTTTTGAAAAAATTTGAAAAATTTTTTATTTTTTTTATTTCAACTTAATAATTTTTTAATATTTTTAGATTATTTTAATATACTAATATCAAAAATAATTTTTTAAAAATAAAAAAATATTATTTTAGTATATTTTTAAATAAAAAAATACTTTAAAAAATTCATGCATCATTCTAATCAAATCCTTACTACTTTTCATGCGTCCTTTTACTTGATGGGGGTGGTTTTCTTTCATTTTTTGGATTTTATCGGCTGCCTTCCTAATGGGCTGAGGCTGGCTGGGTTGTTAGTTATTGGCTTCTTTGTGGACTGGGTTTGCAGGCTACTCCAGACTTTGGATTGGCTAACTCAAGCAGCTTGGGTGAGCTTCGTCAAAACAAATAGCCTTTGATTCCTCACCTTCTCAACTCCTTCTACCTGGCTTCACTTCAGCTGGCTTCTCTATTCCTTATTTTTCTTTAGACTATATTTGTTATTTTAAAAGTAATTTTTTAAAAAATATTTTTAAACTTTTTTTATTTGTTTGCCATTAGAAAAGTTAGTTAACAAAAAATGCTTTCTAGTCAAAGAAAAATTTAGCTTAGTTTCTAAAAAAGTGTTTTCCTGGAAAATTTGAGTGGAAAACACTTTCCAGAAGTTGTGAAAAATTTAAAAATATCATATTATTTGCTGATTATATCAAATTTGATCCTCAAACTTTTTATTGCTATATATATTTTGTTTTGAATATTTATTTTTTAATTTCATCTCTTAAAATTTAATTTTTATATTAACTTTGGTCCTCATTTTTATAATTGTTATTTGCTTTTCTCTTATAATTTTTTATTGAAATTTTTTATCTATTAAATTTGATCTTTATTATTTTAATTGTTATTATTTTATTTGAAATAATTTATGAAATACTAATTATTATTATTTTAATTTCTTCATCTTTCATTTTTTTTAGATTTGATCTATATTATTTTGATTATTATTTATTTTATTTGAGATAATTTATGAAATTATATTTTTTTTTCAATTTTATTCTCATTCAACTTTTTAATTCTTAAGATTTTTTACTCATTATTTTAATAAACTTGAGAAAAATAAAACAATAATATGTTATTTTCCAGCTCATTTTCCATGACACAACCAAATACTGAAAAATATTTTCCAACTTATTTTTCATTACACCACCAAACATCAGAAAATAATTCACTTTTCTGAAATTTATTTTTCTAAAATTTATTTTTTTAAAAAAACTTATTTTTCAGCAAAGAAATAGGCCTTAATTGTATCTTGCTTTTCCCATGAAGTTCTTTTGTCTGTTGTTTTTTAAGGAGTTTGCTGTCAAGTGTTGCTCCTCTTGGTTGCTGCCAAGTCTTGCTGCCTTTCGGTAGGTTTTGGTTGCTGCCAATCTTCCCATGACTCCCATTAAAAATTTATTTGACTTTTCATTAGCACCTTTTCTCTCTCTCAACCAACCATACTTATTTTGTGATTGGCCAAGGATCCTTCACTTCCTTAACTTGAATACACATAATAATGGATGCACAACCTAGCTAGTCTTTCTCCTAATCTTCTGCTGCTTCCAGGTGACAGCTTCAGTTTAGAGCTTGGAGACAGCACACCAATTGCATCGTCAAACCATGCTGGTTCGCCCCCTACCAAAAAAGGCACGCACAGCACAGAAAATGTTGAGGCTCAAGCTATTTTTCTTGCTGAGTAGACTGTCTATATTATGGATTTTCTTTTGCTGTTTATTATTAAACCATGTTGTATATCCCACTGTCGAGAGCTTGGGTTTTATGCAAAGGAATCGCACCACTGCCTTTGCCTAGCAATTTTTCGATATTAAAGCTTGTACATGGTCTTTTAGAAGTCATCTATCACAGGTTTAGTCATATAGATACAGATGCCAACCCGCTGCGGACCGCCGGCACACATCTAGTAAAAATATACTAAAATTATTGGAGGTTTACATGGTCAATAACTTCAGGGCCCGTGAAATTAGTTGAAGTACACGCAAGCTGGTCCGGACACCCACGTTAATAAAAAAAAATATATACTAAAATGCATTGACCTTATCTATAGTAATCGACAATGCTTTTTTTTATTTTTAATTTTTGATCATGAATTTTTCTTCTTTGATTATATCATTTTATGAACACTTAATCAACAATTCCTTTTAATTTGTTCTATAAAGGAAATATTTGAAAACGAGAACCGAAGTATAGAACATGGAAAACACATATGGTTGCCTTTTCAATTATGTAATTTTATTTTTCACTCGTAACTTCATGATGTTCATATGTTGGTTTTAATTTGAAAAAAAAGAAAATCATTGAAAAATAGGCAAGGAGGAAGTTATTTACTGGGCCTCTTTCTAGCCATAAAAAAATATTGATGTTGGTGTTAATGAATTTTATTTAACAAGAGTTTTATTAAGGTGTTGATTGACTTTTATTTTACTGGAAAAAAGTAAATTGAGATTCAAAAATATTCTGTAGGTTTAATTTTGTATTTTTGGATGGATTTAGAGGTTTTTTACTTCATAAATTGATTTATTAAGAAGTCAAGAATGTTTATTAAATATTTTTAGATCAAAATAACCTGAAAAATAAGTTTTTGACTTAAAAAACCAAACCTCAATTTTATGACCACCTAAAACGTGGTTAAAAACAAGACAATTAGATGACACGGCAAACACATGGTTTAATATATATATTTTTAAAAAATATAAGGGCAAATCTATTTTTTTTTTTAAAAGGGTTAACTACGTGGATGTGGTCTTATAGTTCATGCATGTCTATCCCCTTTTTGTTACGTCAGGCTCATATGCCTTTCCTTTTGTATCTTCTTTTCATTTTTATTAGATTTAATTCAAATACACTAAAAAGAACTTGACATGATATTTCAAGTAGTGCCCAACTAGATTATTTTTCATGCTATGCTACAGGTTAGATTAAATTTTTTCAGGATATAAAAAAAATATTTAGGTGTTGTTAATGTATTTTTTAGTAAAAAAAAAAATTTAAATAATATAGGGATTGATCTAATGTGTATTGGTTAATTTGATAAGTCTAAAGACAAATCAGATAACTGATAAAAATATAGTTTAACAAAGAAAAAAACCAAGACGACATCTTGTTTTAAATACTAAAATGACAACATATTAGATCGATTAAGATTAATTCGGATTAATCTGTCAAATCTACTATCTAAGTCATGAAACCTTGATAACTTATAGCAATCAAATAATATTTTTTATTAAACTCAATTCTCAATCAACCTAATATTGAAGGATCAAATTGAAAACAAAATCCAATTAAAAAAATAAGTCGAGTCAACCTACCAAACCTTGGTCATAAAATTGGAATAACTCCATAGAAATTAAAACAAAATAAATTATGAAGTTTAATTCTCAATCAACCCAATATTGAAGGAAAAATAAATAAATTAATTAAAAAAAGATACAAAAAATTACTTGAGTCAACCGACCAAACTCATGACCCAGATCATGAGAACAAGATAACCTCATAGAAAACAAATCAAAATAAATTATGTAGGCTAATTCCTAATCAATCAATATCAAAAGATAAAATCGAAAAAAAATCAACTAAAAAAAGGAAAAAAAAACCCAAGTTAATCTGCCTAACTCGTGACTTGGGTTATAAGCCCATAATAAACCCATATAAAGAAAATAAAAAAATATTATAAAGTTTGATTTTCAATTAATCTGATGTTAAAGGATGAAATTGAAAAAACAAAATAATTAAAAAAGGACAAAAAAACTCGAGTTAACCTGCAAAACTTGCGACTTGGGTTATGAAACCGTGATAATTCCATAGAAAGTAAATAAAAAAGCAATTATAACAACTAATTACCAACTAACTCAATGTTAAAGGATGAAGTTGAGAAAAAAAATTAATTAACAAATAACAAAAAATTAACCCAAGTCAACATAGTTAACTCGCAAAACTCGTGACTCGGGTTATGAGATCAGGTTAACTTTTTATAAAGTTCAATATCCAATAAACTCAATAATAGAGGATGAAATTGAAAATAAAAATTAAATAAAAAAAAGCCTTAAAAATTTTAATGACCAAAATGAAAAAGGCTTTGTCATTTCACTATTCATTGTTATAATGAAATGTCAACCCTTTTTAGTATATGTTAATTTTTTCTTGGTGCTCTAATAATTGTTTAGCTTTTTATGAGGATATTAGCAATTTGTTTTCAATTATTATATATCTAATATGAAAAAAATAAGTGTATAAATATTCAATTTAAGCTTTTTTTTTAAATTTTTAATAGATTTGATATAATTTTATCATGTATTTTTTTGTCCTTAAGTCACACCTAGAATACTTAGACGTTGTTTAAATGTTTTTTTGTTTTGGTTTTCTTTTAGTATCATGATGCATTTTTCTTTTAAAAAAACATTTCTTGGAATTAAAAAATATATTTTCGCTAAATCAATCGAGAAATGTGTTAGTAAATGAATAGGGTTTAGATTGGAGGGATGGATTTTCTTTACTTATTTCAAATGGGTTGATTTTCTTTTTTTTAAAAAAAATACTTTATTTTTATTCTTACAAACTGCAAAGCAAATTAAACAAGTTAATGAGACAACTTTTTAAATAAAGAAAAATATTTTTTTATCCTTTTCTCAAATAATCTTCATTTTTTTTTGCTAATTCTAATTGCTTTTGATCCTTATTAGATTAATAACCAAGGAAAAAAATATGCTTTTTTTTCATGAAAAACTATATTGATAAAAAAAGCTGGATTTATGCAAGAAATAGTTTTATTATTGTATTATTAAATAAAATAAATCGAAGAGCTTCCACGCAGCACCATCATATATTTTATATTAATTTATTAACTCGATCTATGGTTAGCGTTAAATTATTTTTTTAACATATGCTAATATATATAATTCTTCATTTATTTTATTAAATAAATTTTTGGTACGCAATGAGATTTGTTTTTGATTGTTGAAATTGCATTGCTAACTTTTGCATTTTTCCGTCAGCATTGCGCGGGCATGTAGCTATTGACTACTAATAAAAAAAGCCTGCCCATGTCTCCCAGCAACGTATATGAAGGTTGCTGTTTCTGATGCATGTCATTCATACGAGGAGAACAAGGTGGTGAGCTGGTGATGGTGGCTTAAGGACTTTGTTGGATGAGCGGTTCACGGGTCCTTTCTGGTTGAGGGTTCCGCTTGGACGAACCGCCTGGATTGAAAATTCAAGGCCTCCAAGGAGGGATCAGGGTGGCGTTGGCTCTGTGTAATGTTGACTCGATTTGTCTCTCAGACGCGACACATGCTGATCTTTGCAGCAGTGTTAAATTAGCTTCAAGTTCCTGTACGTTTTTCATACTACGCAGTCCATTCAAGTTCTGGTTCTGCTAGAGGACAGAGATCAATTCTTAATGTTGCCAAAAACTTGTCCTGAAGAGAAACAAACGTGACATGACACGCCAATCCAGGCAGTAAATGTGGAAAAAAATTGAGAGAAGAGAAGGAATTATACAATTGATGCATCATAATTATATCACATGAATAGATATATCGATCAGTTATATCTACATGTGTTACAGAGGATAGACACAAACACCCCTTTTTTCCTCTTGAAGAAAATCCCACTCCACTGTAAGCTTCTACAGGGCTACGTCCCTAGACGCTGATAAAAATAGTCAAGAAGATCTAGTAAAAGGTATAAAAGGGTGGATAAAACAGCTGGTCAGCCATCACCTGGGAAGCATCTGGGTCATACTGTCAGCACTACCTAAGATGGCCGAGTTTACAGAAGTGTTCAGTGATTGCTTGCCTTTGTTTTTATGAGAAGATGATGTCTCATATGAACTACCACCACCGAAGTGCTTAGAGGTTTGAGCTTTGTATATCCCTGGCTCTGTAAGTGCTTTCTCGTTAAGATTTACATCTTTGGAGAGCATCTTCACAACTTGCTTCATGTTGGGTCTTTGGTTTGCAACTGCCTGGGTACAGAAAAGTGCAACCTTCATGAAGCGTATCACCTCATTTTCTGGATATCCAGTCATTTCTGGATCGACAATATCCAGAAGTCTCTCTTCTTTCCATAGTTTCCATGTCTGCAGAAGTGTTCAAATTTAAATTAGCACCGAGTCTACTGCAAAAATTTATAAGAACACAAAATCATAAAGAGGCATTAAAAAGCAACAGTTCAGTATCACTAAACAGAAACATGCCCTTGTCGATGAACAATAATATTCTTATCAAGTGAGACTAGGTGTAGAACCAGGTTAACTAGACTTTTTTCTACTCTGTTTCCTGTCTTCATAGGCAAAAACTCTTCATCTCCATGGTATGAAGAGACCACAATTGATAAAGATAAAGAGAATGGTTAAACATTCAGAATGGATACATGCTCCAACCTACATGACTCTAATGAAAAAACAATCAAGGAAAAGATTCTGTCATTTGGTGTTTAACAAGATTATTGCATACAATCATATGGCCATCATAACAAATTTTGTTTACTGCTAATCTATTTTATGATTTTGGTTCTACGATTGTATAAGAGATTTTATTTATTGGTTATTCAATAACTAGTTTTATTGGTTATTCAAGCCAATCAAAGTAGGGATGTCTCATGAAAGATTAAGCACCTAACCCAAGAACCAATAGGTAGATGATGGTAGTGTAATCTCCACACATGTAGGTGGCAGGTGGAACGTTTTAGCCGGTGCCCACCCATCACTGTAAATAATTCAAGAAATATTGAGGTTGAATGAGCCTGCCTGATGTAAATTTCCTATGAATGGGTACGTCAGAATGCAGTAACCCTGTTTCTCTCAGAGGAAAAAAGTGACTATAAACTTTTGCAATATAAAAGATGAAGAGAAAAGCTCAAATTGATTTCAGAAGAGTCAAAAAAGGTGGAGATAAGGTATCTTGTGAAGTTGTGAAGAGAAAAGCTCAAATTGATTTCAGAAGAGTCAAAAAAGGTGGAGATAAGGTATCTTGTGAAGTTGTTAAATTTGAATATTAGCCTGTGGTTATTTTTTGAATTGACTTGATTAAATAGAAAACAAAGATTGCGTTGGTTATACTAAGAAGATACCCATTCAACTAAAACCAGCAGATCCTCCCCAAATGCTGCCTTGCTGCTACTTCTCCCACTAATTATTTCAAGTATGAGCACCCCGAAACTGTATACATCGGCCTTCTTTGTAAGCTGTCCTAAGAGGGCATACTCTGGGGCGAGATATCCCCTGCAGATGCATACAAGATGATTATTGATATGAAAAAGAGGAAGCAGAAAAGATGAATAGATAGATAGTTATCAGACAGCATCAATAATCTAATTCTATAAACATGATGAAAAAATCATTTTTGCACAGGGAACAGAACACAGCATAAGGCATGGCATGTGTGCTGTTCATCACATGTTCTTTCTCTTTTATGGTAATAGTTACTTTATGAACCTAACAACAAGGTGAAATCAGAAAGCTTACAAATCAAGAACCATTTGGGACCATATTGAAATAAGTTTCCTCACCAGCTTTGGACCAAGTAAAAATTAGAGACAGCTGATCAATAAAGTGAAATGCAAAAAGAACCACACTTACATTGTTCCTGCCACTCGAGTACTAAGATGTGTAACATTGTCTGGAAATAATTTTGCCAGCCCAAAATCCCCTATTTTAGGCCGTAAGTTTCCATCCAGAAGAACATTACTGGCCTTAATGTCCCTATGGACGATATGTGGTTTGGCTTCCTCATGAAGAAATGCAAGACCACTCGCTGTACCTATGCAAATAGCAGCTCTTGTAGGCCAGTCCATAGCAACATGTTTTCCTTTTGAACCTGTAGATGGTTGTTGGATGCTAGCATGATTAAAATCTCCCTCCCTCTAACACACATGCACATATAGGTGTATGCATGCACTTTCTCATAAGAGAGAGTGCAGAGAGAGAGAGCCTGGAAGAAGAATTTAAACTCTAATCAAATCAAAATCAAGAGCAACATTACAGTGGTTTCGCTAAACAAGTTAAAGAAAACTCTACTGTAGCATGATATAACAATAACTCTGGTTTGATGAACAAAATTAAAAAATATATTGCATGGGTGAAAAGATCTTGTTATAATAGATGAAATCTCGTACAGATTATGAAGAACATCTCATTCTTGTAAATGATGGTTGGCGCAATATACTAGTAATATCTCTTGAATCATATCAATGTCCCTCCTCCTCTCCCTCAAATGTCCACCAAGCAAGTTAATAGGCATAATAGATAATATATTTCAATAACTTCATATTTACCAAGTAAAGCGGTAGAAATGCTGTTGTTTTCCATAAATTCATATACCAATATTCGATTATTTTCCTCAACACAGCAGCCAACTAGTTCAACAAGGTTTGGGTGCTTTATAGTTGATATCATTCTAATCTCCGTCACAAACTCATCTGTTCCTTGTTTAGATTCTGCAGAAAGACACTTGATGGCCACAGGAGTACCATCTCTTAAAACTCCCTGCAAGTAGAAAAAAAAGCCGTATGAATATTAACTAAGAGCTGAGGCTATGGAATACGCTGAAGGAATCTGCTAACATGCTCTCCGTCTCTTTTTGTTTCCTCAAAAGGGTTGTTCTAGCACCCGCAAAGGCGTAAAACGCAGCTGAAACAATATAATCATCACCAACATAACTAAAACAAAAGAAAAAAACAAAGTCTTTATGACTAAATCACCATCGAATCGTGCTTTCCACTGAAGGATTGCTGCAGTAACCACAAATGCAACTCTAAACCTCTGCAGGCTCACCTTATAAACGACTCCGAAACCACCTCCACCGATTCTATTTGATGGATGAAAATTCCTTGTTGCTGATCTCAGCGAATTATACGAGAAGAGATTTACATTGTCGGTGGCAATCACTAGCCATTGGCAAATCACACAAGTAAGAACCTCAAAAACTAAATCACTAAAATAGGAAAATATATTGAATACCAAATTAAAAGGAAATCAGCATCCAAAATTCTAAACAAATATCATCATTCCAAGATATTTCATTACCATCATGTCTTCAAAGCGAATTAAACACATTAATCCACTCATAAATACAAAAAAAAAAAACTTAAACACGCTCAATTTTCTTACCTTGAGTGTTTGTTTGTCCCGGAGTATCATTATGATTATTTCCTTTAAACCAATTTGATATACCAAAGCAGTTACAGCTCATTGCACCTCAGCTCAAGCCTCCCCAGCCCTCCCTGTCTCTACACACTTCAAAAACGAACTTATCAATTTCTTCTTCTTTGTTTTTTTAATAATTACTTTACATTTAACCATAGTATATATATAAAAAAAAACCCTGAAAAATCCAATACTTAATTAACCCAAAAAAAATCCTGACCTGAAAGGCTCCAGATTTAATTTTGCGAAAAGGAAAGTGGAAGGACAGCAAGTGGCTAAAGTAGTTAGAGAGTAATAAAGAGGCAGAGAGGAGAAGATCAAAGGGAAAACAGTAGGAGAGGGCATTGTTTTAGAGGAAGTGTTCTTATCGTGAAAGAACACGACCCGAGTTGATAGACGACAGCTAGAACCCTTTTCACACGTTTGGGCGCGTAGGTTGTTGGTCGTTAGTTCCCTCCATGCCAATTGTCTTGGTGTCTACTGTTGTAAAAATTTGTAATGGTGGGCATGTTTTGTTAGATCCTTTTCGAAATTTAAATTAATTTTATATATATATATATTTTTTAATTATTTTGATATAAAAATAATTTTTAAAAATTAAAAAATATTATATTAATATATTTTTAAATAAAACATATTTTTAAAAAATATCTACTACAAAAATCACAAACACCTTTTCAGGAGAAGTCAATCCCATGCCTCATTGAGACTTTTTGTCCGTCCTTTGATTTTTGTTCTCTGTGTGAATTCTTTACACTTTACAGGGTCTGTCTGAAGAAAAATTCAGCGGACAATTTGTTTTTTCTTAAAAAATAATGTATTAAATTCAAAATAATTTTGAAGTATTGTAACAACGTTATTTTTTAAAATATTAAAATAATATTTTTTTTAAAATTTATTTTTGATATCATTATATTAAAACAATCTAAAAATAAATTAAAAATTAATTTATAATAAAATTAAAAATACTTTTAAAACATAAAAATAAACTCTTTATACCCGGTTTTAATTTACAATATTAAGACAGAGACGTTTCATTTAAATCTTTTTCCCAATAATCATTGCTTAGAATTTCCTGTAACTATGATGCGCGGCTGGACTCCCTTGGTCAACTCTGACCAGCCATTCAAACCTTTGTTCGTCCCATGTTCATTCAATCTGAACAAAGAGTTAGACTATTGTGAGGTAATGGGTTAGGTCAAATTAATTAGTCAATAATTTTTTTTCAAAAAGAGATATAGTTTTTAAGAAAATCTTGAAAAAAAAAAGTCAATTAATATTTTGTTGATTCCTAAGCTAAGAAAAGCGAGGTCAGACCTTATAGTATATCATTTAAATTATGTTTGAGTGTGTTATTGCGATTGTTTTTTAAAGTACTTTTTACTTAGAAATACATTAAAATAATTTTTGATATCAGTGCATTAAAATGATATAAAAATACAAAAAAAAATAATTTAAAGCAAAGAAAAAAAAATTTAATTTTTTTTCAATAATTTTTTTGAAAAACAAACAAGATTTTAATTTGATAAGTCAAAGTCTATATTACAGAGCTGAATGGTTGATATTGGAGATTGTTGATATTTTCTCTTGATTTTATACTAGTTTAATCCTTTTATTTCTATTTTTATTTGCACAAATATATATCAACCTAATTAATATTTCCAAAATAAAAATAAAAATTATAAGGTCCTTTTGTTAATGTGCTCTAGAGGGTGCTTAATCCATTCGTTAGCTCTGCCACATGGTATATACCAAGCATACGAATAATCACCAAAGTAATGATTCATAGGAAAAGAAGCAGTAAAACAATTTTCTCTTGTAATTTCTTTTTCATAATATAATAAAAACACAAAAACTCAAACTAATACCAAATCAAAAAAAAAAAATGAGAATACAAAAACTCCAGACGTTTTTATTTTTCAAGTATAGCATGATTGTACACATGGACTCTGTTTTTATTTTTTTTATTTTCCCCAAACAAACTTGTTTGTTTAAAGAGATCAGAGACTCCACCTATGAAT
>Ga0325403_1003815_pt1 | contig 13847 bp, 11 predicted proteins | sample PopdelMetagenome_19_FD_205665 | JGI IMG/M metagenome (GOLD analysis project Ga0325403, IMG submission 205665) | Populus deltoides microbial communities from Bellville, Georgia, United States - Xylem-PdKOR-R4 | ecosystem: Host-associated > Plants > Phyllosphere > Stem > Wood/Secondary xylem...
TATTTTATCATCTTCGGAAGTTGCATAAAATTACATTAAAATAACAATTAGGTTTTTAGCACATGTTAAATTATTATAACAATCCAAAACTAATTTAATATTATCTATAACACTTTCATCAATTGGAGCTTTTTGACAAATAATGTTTTTGACGCATATTAAATTATTATAACAACCCAAAAGATTTAATTTTTTTAGTTACTACTACAACAATGGTTTTATATATTTTCTCTCATAACACAAAATTAATTGATATAACTTGAGGTGTAATAAGACATGGCAGGTTCAACTGTTCTCTATAATTTTTACAGGTAGATTATAAGTTGTTTTTAAACTTGTCAAATTTCATTCTTGGACCTTTTTTATTTTTTCCTTCTGGTTAACAATTTTGAAAACTGTTCATAATTAGCAAGTAGTACCTTGACAATTAATGAAAATCCTCCCATTTTTGCTTATTAACACCATTTAAAAAAAATATTAGTTAAATAACACAAATATAAAAAAAAATTGATAAAAAAGTATGGTTTGATACATGTTGCGTTTAGAAAATATGATATTTAAAGTTGTCGCTAATAGGAAACACGGTATTTCAAAAACTTTAAAATAGGCTAGCATAAATTACAATGAGAAGAATAGAGAGAGAAAAGGTATGAATAAAAAAAATCTTAGAAGCACATCGAAACAACAATTACGATACCACTAGCATCATCAAAAAAAATTTAACAAGGGAAATCTAACAATATCAATAAAGGTATTTAATGGTGCACAGAGTGGGTCACACTCTCCATCTAAAGACAAATGAGAATTACAATTATGAGAAGAGAGGAGAGAGAAGAAAGAAAGAAAAAGACCTCAGAGACATACCGACGCTCCGATTATAACACCTCAAGTACAATCAGAAAGATCCTGATTAGACAAATCCAACGACACTAAGAGAATTTACCAACGGTGATTGGAATGAACCACACTCCCCGTCTAAAAACAAGTGAGAAATTGCCAGTTATGACTAATTGGTTCAATCACAAATTAGTCTCTCATCTAAAAAGTATGTATTCATTAATAAGGCCATAAATTGTTCCACAAATTAACAAAACTCTAAATGTTGTGGGTAAAACACTATGTAAAAAACCATTGTTCACACTCTTATCTTTCACTATGGACTCATTGTTGCAGATTGTACTTTTTTTTGGCGTCGATTGCATCCTTATGAGGTTAAATTAAAGCCTAATTGTTTCAAATTCGTTGAGAAAGAGCAAGATTGAAAGAAAGGGGATTGAAGTTAAAAAAAAAACAAAGGAAATGGGTGGTAGTTTAAAAATTGTTATGAAATGTTCACTTTGGCTCTCATACTTTTCAAATTTTAAAATTCAATTCCTATATTTTCTAAAAATTCATTTTTAGCCCAACAATTTATTTCTCTTATTTCTAAATCTCTGATTTGAGAAGAAAAAGAAAGTTGTTGGATTCTAGTGGTATAAAGAGAATGTTTCAGTTGACAGCGATTCCAGCCACTAAAAAGAGTGATTTTGATATCAATGGGTTCTATTGGATTAGGGGAGTGATAAGAGAATGTATTGCACACATATTTGTAGTCATTCCTTATTTTAGAGTATTTCGTGTGATTATTATTGACTTGTCTAGAGATTTAGGTATCTTTGAGAATTATTTACTTCTTAGGATTCAATGTATTTTTTAGGCATTAAACTAAAAAAGTATGCTGAATTTGGGATCATATATGGAAGCAAACAATGGGTTGAGCTTAGAGTTCAAACATTGGTTGGTCTGTCCTAAACAAGTGTGAGCATTGATTGGTTTTTGGGTTATAACGTGAGTTATACAGCTTTGTTTCATGAGTTCTCTACCCTTCTAAAAATCTAGGACATAGGCCTGCAATTCTTATGAAGAGAAAAGAACCCAGTTTTGATGTTTGAGGCCCAAAGAGTGAGTAGAAATACAGAGTCCGAATCAAACCAGGAATCCCTGTGACTTAGAAACTGTCTCAGTTTTTAGCCTATATCTTGAATTCCAAATATCCAACAATTGCTCAAAATTATTTTGTTGGAATGAAAACTTGATTCCATACAATTGTTCCAGAAATAGAGAAGTCTCAAACCACACGTTTTCTACCTCAAAATTGACCGACAATATCAAGACAAAAAATAATATCATAATTCATGAAAGAGAAGAAATTTGATTTCCTTTCCTTTGAGGGATAAAGTCATACTATAAAAACCCCTTTAGAAAATATTTTTATTGGTGTTTACTAATGGATACAACGAGGGATTATTCTGTTGGTAAAGTTTACCGCAATCTATCGACAAAAAAATTACATCTGTTTTTCTGTTTATATTTACATACTTTCTATTACTGTTCATTTTTTTTTCTAAAAAATAAAATTATCCTATTCTTGATATTAGAATGCGGGTCAAGTAGCTAGATTACACCTAAATATTATGATGGAGAATTTTGGTCACAAATAATTGTTTTCTTGGTAGTCTTGATTATCTTTTAATCTACATAAAAAAATTTCAAAAGACATCTGAAATGTATCTTCATTTCAAATTGCAACTAACTCTTTTTAAGATGAATGGTGTGGTTTAACTTGCAATTATATCAAGTTTGAATACTATATGACAGAAAATTATAGGCACCTGATTTTTTATTACTTTAGATAATTAAAAAAAAAACAACTTTTTATTTGCAAATAACTTAAGAGTCTGTAATTTCTTGATGGATATACTTTTAATATAGCTAGATTTATGAATTTGAAGGAATGCAAATTGTATGAAATGAAAAGTCATAATTGTCATGTGTTTATGCAAACATTCATTCCTTGCTTATAGGGATTTATCGCCACAAGAGATATGAGATACACTCATGAAGATTAATTACTTTTTAGAGATACCTTACTAGTTGCATTCTCAACATATTGAACAACTTGAAATGAACATAATTGAGATAATATGCAAACTTGAAATGATTTTTCCTCCCTTTTTCATTGACACAATAGAGCACTCTCCTATATATTTAGTGTATGAAGAAAAAGTTAGAAGACTTGTATAGTACTTTGAGAGGTTAGAGATTACATGCATCCTAAAAGTGTAATGTATATTTTTTAAAACTTTCGATCATTCAATTTATATATGTTTACCTTTATGCATGTACTTGCTCAACTTTAAGATAAAGATTAAAAACAAGACATATATTAAGGCTTCGATATACGAGACTTATATTGTCGAAGAAATTTCAATATTTATCTCATTTTATTTTGAGTCTCATATGAGAACAAGAATCAACCACGTTTCAAGACATGATAGTGGTGGTGAAATGTCTTCTAGTGGGAATTTATCAATATTTCCCCATCTTGATCAACCATTGTCAAAAAATATAGTTTCGAGAATATATTTGACAAACATCAAATTTAGATAAGTACATAATTATGTGTTGTTTAACTAGAATTAATTGATCATTTTTGTTTAGTAAGTTAATTTTAAAAAATATTAAATTATAAATCATTTTTCTCTTGTATTCTTTTTTATGCTCAATTATCAGTAACTTTATATCATCAAATTTTGTTATTTCAAACTTCATATCTTACTGAAGCTCAAATTTCTCAAATACAAGATGAACAATTTGTCACCATGTGGTTTAAAACACAAGTAAGTATTTGATAATTTATAATTGTAATAAAAATACATGGAAAGTTTAAAATTACTTTGTAACTTCTTTTTTTCAACTGTTAATGGTTGTTTTTTTAACTAAAAGTACAACATGAGAGGTAATGCTGAAAGTTCGAAATTATTATCTTTAGGTTCTGAAAGAAAGATATAATGTTATAACGAGTATTTCACCAATAGAAATGACTTTCTTAGTAAAGATTACAGAGAAGGTAAAAATAATTATAGTAATAGGACTTTGGTTAAGGGATCAACTGCCAATGAATTTGAAGTTGATTATTATAGAAACTTAAAAAATGTGATTGAATTGCAATATCATAGAGCGCAAAATACATTTTGTTGTACTCAAATGCTATTGGTATGGTACTGATAGAGCAATTAGAATAGATCATCAATATGGTATGGTCAAAATTAATAAAAGAGGTAGGTTTAACAACATCAATGATGTTTTTGTGTTTGTTAAACAATGCCAACAAATGTATTACATATACACTTTTTATATATATATATATATAAAGGATCATAATAGAGTTGATTAATTATTTTTTTTGTGAAAACCAAACCTAGAAGTCATGTCTAAGTTGTCAAAGATGATAACAATAAAGTAAATAGAGGATAAGATATATTTAAACTAGATGAGTTAATTTATTCATATTGAGTTGCTTTATCTACCATGTTAAAAGAAGATTTAATTTTCATATCGCTGAGAATACTTATGTTCATGAGATGTTGTTGAATAAGTTATGGATGCAGCTACTATTGTTTCACTACACCATTAAATAGTTTTACCGACGGATTCATTCCGTCGGTGTGAGGCATGCAAACCGTCGGTAACATTTTTATCGACGGCCTCACCAACAGAATCCGTCCGTCGGAATACTGATCGTCGATAATTTTCCATTCCATCTCTAATGCTGTCGGGAATAAAAAAATAAATACCGACGGCATTACAGATGGAGAAGCGCGTCAACAAAAAATTCCTGCGAGAAATTTACCAACAGAATAATTCTGTCTATCTTTTCAATGGTAATCACCGACGGAATATCCGTCGGTGATTGTGGCATGTGCGGTAAATATCTCAAAATTCTCTGTCAAATACCGATGGAATATATCCGTCGGCAATAGTAATGGTAATCACTGACAGAATATATCCATCGGTAATTGTGGCATCGGTGGTAATATTTTTGCAACTCTCGGTAAAATACCGACGGCCGGTTTCCATCTGTAAAGCTGTCGGTATTTATTTAAAATATTTTTTTAAAAATTATTTATTAATAGTAAAAAAAATAAATAACCAAATAAAATTGAATTAAACATTAAAAAATAATGTAAAATAATATTCATCCAAATATTCATTACAAATTTAATGTGTTTCAAAAACAAAATTAAACTAGAATAACGGTGGAGATGGAGGAGGAGGAGGCTGGTTGTTCCCGGGACCGTACGACCAAGAAGGGGCTGCACATGTATCATCACTCGTCCTTGATCTCATCTCCATAACCATTTGACGGAGCTAATCATAATCCTTCGAGAGTCGTTCATATGGTTGTTTCAAGGCCAAGAACTCCTCAGACTGGGTGTTTGATACTAATGGAGAGCTCTCAACGGTTGAGACACTACAGGCCGACCGCAAGTTTTAGACTGTAGTGTTGGAGAGCCCGTAAACCCGATTTTTATTGGGTCCACCAGACGATCTTACCTCCATCCATAAATCCGGATCAAAATCCAGATGGGTCGAAGGATCGTCCTCGTATCTCTCCTCAACCGGCTATTATAGGTCTCCTGAAATTTTTTAAAAAAAATCATCATATTCAATTCAAGAAAATAATAAGTTACGAAATAAAATGATTGAACATACCACGAAGTGCCGAGCACGGTTGTCCACGAATTGTTGCACCTTTTTTTTGCAGTCTTGACTCCACACATGCGTCTTTACAAACAGCTCCATTGGACTCGGCTCACGTCCAAGAGACGTAACCTGTAAGGAAAAAAAAAAAGGTTGCAAGTTAAATATATTCATAAGCAACAACAAATCAATTAATGATATATTTCATTTAAATTAATCTTAGCATCCGCTTCGCATGTGCGTTGAACGGGACAGAGCCATCGGTGTGCGTGGTCACCAAACCATGAATTTTCTGGTTCTGGTTGTCGGCATCGAAATGTGAGCATCGTGTGAACCGCTCAGACGTCATGTGCTCAATATATGTGAACCATATATCCCACGAGATGAATGGCGTTTGAATTCCTGCCAAACCGTCACCTCATTACATCATTCAAGACCGTTATCCCTCGCATATCTTTTTGCTTTTTTTATGTTGTGTATATAAATAATTCATTTAAAATAAAAAATAGTACAGGATATAAAAATAATTTATTAAAAATAAGCTGGAAATTAAAAATGAACACCTACTTGAAATCGTCAAAACCATGAATTGATATTAGGTCTCCACTCACGATGTCTGGAAACCTGACTCTATTGAAAGGTCATCCTTCCATTGTGTCTTGAACTTGCCGGTGAATTGACCCCGCTGTGAAGGCGTACCACCTTTGCGGTGTGAAACCACGCTAGAAGAGGCAGCATCACAAGTTGGTGCAGCTTCCTCGCCGTGATCAGCACCTAAGGATAAATCCTCCTCGCTACTAGAAGAACTAGCTGCAACCGTCTACTGACGACGTGCTGTAGATTTCATTCTACGTATCTACACAAATTTATACGAATAATTATATAATTAACTTTGATTATTAAAAAAAATTCGACAGCACCTCCTCTATACTGGAGACTACCCACAGTCTTCAAACCTATAAATATTTACAACAACCACAAACCAATTGACTCCATTGGAAAATCTTATATACAACCTAACATCTATAGAAATTCAACATTTATATATTTTCAACTAACATCTATAAAAATGCATAAATGACAATTAAAATTAATGGAAATAATAACAAAACATAACAATCAATAATAGAATAAAATTGAGATAAAACAATGAAATTTAATTCTTCATTCCCAATTAACATTTCCATGGAAAATTCAACAATAACAATTAAAAGAGACTAAATTATCAAATAATTATTACAATACAAACAATAAAATAATTAAATTTTCATTCAACATATCTACACAAATTTATACGAAAAATTAAATAATTAAATTCAATTATGTAAAAACATTTGTCAGCACCTCCCCTATATTAGAAACTATCCATAGTTTTCATACCTACAAATATTGATAATTACACAAATATTGCAAAATCAAATCTATACAACCTAACATCTATAGAAATTCAACATCTATATATTTTCAACTAACATCAATACAAATTCATAAATAACAATTAAAATTAATCAAAATAATAAAAAACATAACAAACAATAATATTATAAAATTAAGATAAACTAATTAAATTTAATTATTTATTTCAATTAACATTTTAAAGGTAAATTCAACAATAACAATTCAAATTTAACAAAATTTTCAAGGTATTATGGCAAGACAAACAATAAATAAATTTAACAAATAAAAAGAAAAAACTAAAGAACACTACACAAAACTAAAGAACACTACATAAATTCAAAATAAATTTAGGAATGAATAATGTTTACCTTAATAATATGTTGATTTCAAGATTTTATCTACAAACAATACACAAAACAAAGAACATCACAAAAATAACGATAATTAAAATAAAAAAAAGTAAAAAAAATACAAAGATAAAGAAAGGAGAATACATACCTTTTAATATGTTGAAAACTACAAACACAACAATAAAAACTCTTCAAAACTCTTGCAAAAACTTAACACAAACGGAGAGGAGAAGAGAAAATGAAATGAGGAATGGAGAAACAATGAACCACGGAGAGGGGCAGGGTTTCATACTGCAATTTTTCCGACGAAAATGGAAAATAGAATAATATTTTCTTGAGCGGTGGCATTAACTTCTGTCGGTATTTAATTGATTTTCGCACCAAAATTTTGAAAATTCCTCCAGATTTTTCGATGTCCGTCAGCAAATCTGTTGGTAACTATGCGTTAGAGCACGTACGCATTGGATTTGCCACGTCCATAGGTAAATGTGCTGACCGACCAGGCAGTCTAACATTCGTGCGTGTTGGAATGTGCGCCAACCGTCAGTGAATGCGTCAGTATATCCGTCGGTGATTGTGGTAAAATACCGACGGGTCACATTCCGTTGATATAGCTGTCGATGAGAGTGGAAAAATTCCATAATTGTTTTCTAACTCTCGATGAAAATATCGACGGGTCTCATACCGTCAGTATATCTGTCGGTAAAACTGTCAATCTTTTTGCAAGTGCTGTTTTTTGCCTGTCTATCCTCCTACACAAAAGCTTGAATTGCAAACTTACAGCACGCACAACACAATAACAAGAGCTAACAATTATAAAATAAATATTTCATATTCCAAAATATCATCCTTAATAAGGCTTTACGACATATTTAGTTAGAATTTTCATCTTCATCCTCAATTGAATTGGTATCAGCTTCATCGCACTCTTCAATGTGGTTATCATCTTCTTCATCAACATTCTCTAGTCCACTAGAGCTCAAAACAACATTCAACTCCTCTGAGTCAACATCAACAAAACTATCGTCAAAAACACAAAAATTCAAATTTTCTTCTAAATCAATCGAAGGAGCAACTCGGTATGGTTCAACCAACTCACTAGCTTGAAAGACTTCATCTATCACACTTGTGTCTTCATTCTCATCCTGAACAACCTCAACACGACCCCTGAGTTTGGTTTTTAAAATGGATAACCAATCAACTCTTGATCGGTCCTTTCTAAAGAAAAGGATGTATGTGTAATAAACTTGTTGGCATTGCTTTGCAAAAACAAAGAAATCGTTTACGTTGCGGTGTCTAGCTTTTGAGTTGATTTCAACAAGACCATAGTGAGGATCTACTCTGATTCCTCTGTCGGTTGTGTCATACCAATAGCATTTGAATAAAAACACTCTAGTCTGCTCACTATGATATTGCAGTTCGATGACCTCTTCCAATCTACCGTAATTGTCAACTTCAAACTCACTAGAAGTCGATCTCTTAATACAAACACCATTGTTGTATGTCTTTCTACCATGCCCGTATTCTTCAGTATGAAAGATATATCCATTGACAAAATACCTGTTATAGCTCTTGACTTTTCTTTCAGGGTCCAAACTTAGTTAAGACAGTGAAATAACAGCACTACCTCCCATTTGATAAACCTTGTATATCAAATACAACAATAATTAATAAACAGATATTATGTAATATTGATGTACAGTTAATTACTTTGCAAGAGATAATGAGTTTGTGATATAACTTACATGTGTTCTAAACCACGTGGTAAATTGTTCATCTTGTAATTGAAAGATCTGGGATTCGGTCAGCTGTGAATTATTGGACAGTAAGTATCGTCAATGTTGCATGCAAGGTTGTTCTGAATTTATATGAGTTTATGCTATCACAATATATAAATAGTACACTCTTGACAAAGTTTAAGTCAAACATCTACTTACTTAATAAAAGGTCTCAGATTATCGTAGTTAAATTAGACATAATTATGTGCTTGTCTGAACTTTATTTCAGACAAATATCTTCCCCTCATGGTATTTTTAGGTGTGGGTCGTCCTTGATTGGAGAATATTGACAAGTTCCCACTTGAAGACACTTCACCACCATCATCATGCCGTGGAACACGGTTGATCCTCGTTCTCAATTGAGGTTCAAAATAGTATGAGATAAATGTTGAAATCTCCTCAACAATATAGGCCTCACATATTGACGCCTTAACATGCGCCTTGTTCTTAACCTTTTTTTTAAGATTGAACAAGTACCTGCATATGTAAAATTAATAAAAAATCATCAATTAAAAAAATTAAGAAACGTTTAATTATGAATTACATAGCAACTATAATATCTGACATCTCAAATGGATACATCTATCTGTACTGGACTGGTTCTCCAACTTTTACCTCAAATGGTAAATGTACAGGTAGATGCTCCATTGAGTCAAAAAATGATGGAGGGAATATCATCTCAAGTTTGCATATTGTCTCGATGATATTTGTTTGAAGCCTTTCAATGTGATCAATATTCAACTTGCTGGAGCATATATCTCTGAAGAAATGACTGATCTCCGTGAGTGCATCCCATATCCCCTTTGGCAACAAATCATGAAAAGTTAATGGGATGAGTTTTTGCATAAACACATGGCAGTCATGACTCTTCATTCCAAATAATCTGCATTCCTTCGTATTAACCAGCCTTGATATATTCGAGGCATGTCCGTCGGGAAAATGCAGACTCTTAAGCCATTTGTAGACTAGTAGTGCGTTTTTCTCTAACACAAAGCTTGCTCTTGGTTTTGCGACCCGTGACCCATCACAAACCAACTCCATATTTTTACAGTTACAGAACAATGCTACATCCAATCTAGCCTTGATGTTGTCCTTTGTCTTCCCCTTTACATCCATTACGGTGTTGAAAATGTTTTCAAACACGTTCTTTTCAATGTGCATGACGTCAAGGTTATGGCGGAGAAGATTGGTCTTCCAATAAGGAAGCTCCTAAAAGATGCTTCGCTTCACCTAATTATAGGTCGAACCAAAACCAGAAAATTTCTGCTTACCTGATTGGAGACCAAACATAATGTCATACTATGACACAACATCATGCAATTCTTCACTAGAAAGATGCGGGGGTGCAACATCCTTTTCTTCTCTGCCAATAAAGAAATCCTTTATGTTCTTTCTGTACTTGTGATTCGATGGCAAGAAACGACGGTGACAATAAAAAAAGAAGCTTTACTCCCATTTGTTAGCGTGAATGCCTTGTTGTTCTCCATACAGTATAGACATGCTAGTTTTCCATGCATGCTCCAACCAGAAACATTCCATAAGCTGGGAAATCATTGATAGTCCACATCAAAGTCGTTCTCATAATCAAAATTCTGTTTCCTCGAGATATCATAAGTGAAAGCTCTAGAGGACCACAGCTGCGTCAACTCATCAATCAACGGTCGAAGACAAACGTCTATATTCCGCCCCGAACTGCTCAGACCTGGTATGACCATAGATAAAAACATGAACTCCAGCCTTATACACATCCTCGGTGGCAAGTGATAAACCGTCAGTATGACCGGCCAACAAGAATAAGGAGCAGCAAATGATTCAAATGGGTTGAATCCGTCTGTACACAACCCAAGATGCACGTTCCTTGATTCAGCTAAAAAGTGAGGATGCATACTGTTAAAGTGTTTCCATGCTTCGCAATCAGAAGGATGCACCATCACTCCATCAACCGCATGGTGTGATTGGTGCCATGTCATGAGCTCAGCAGTCCTTGGTGACATGAATAACCTCTGCAGTATAGGTATGATTGGAAAGTATCTAAGTTTTTTATATGCCACAAGAGTCTTTCCTCTGCCAATTCTGGGTTTGTAATGGGAATGCCTACATGTCATGCACTCGGTCAGCTCAGCATTTTCAAGGTAGTATAACATGCAAAAGTTAGGGCATATGTCAATTTTCTGGTATCTTAAACCGAGAGGTTTCATCATGGACTTGGCAGCATAGAAGTTCTCTTTCAGCTTATTCCCTTCAGGTAAAATACTTCTCGCTCATTCGATAATCTTGTTATAACCGGCCTCACTCAACCCGTGATCTGACTTAATGGTGAACACATGTGCTACGACCGATAATTTACTGTGGCTCTTGCAACCATCCCATAATGGTTCGTCAGAATCTTTCAATAGATCAAAAAACCTTGTTGCATCTGCATTAGGTTCTTCTTCTATGATTGGACATTCATTGACATTACCTTCACTTCTTCTCATTGCATCCATAACAATATTCCTGTAAGGATTACTATTGTCATTTCCAACTTCATGCATGTTGCTAGCACTAAAAGTTGACCCAACCACCCTTTCTACCATGCTCTCATTAGAAACAAATAGTTCTCCGTGTGCGTACCAACACAAGTAATCCTCCATGAACCCTTTGGTTAGAAGATGCATCGTTACAACATCTTGATGCAGAAACTTTTTATTTTTACACTTCCTGCATGGACACCTAATACCGCCTTCAGTAAAATTCCTCGGGATAGATGTTGCAAAATTAATAATACCCTGAACCCCGTTACAATAATCCATCCTCCGCAATCCTTGGGGTGAGTCCCGTTATATCCATGAATGATCATCCATAACTTCTATTGAACCTTTATAAAATTATGACGACAACATGTATTAATTAACTATGTTACGTAAATAAACATAACAAAAATATTTGTTTGCCCCGACATTATCCAACAAACTAAAAAAACACTTATGTTAAATATTCATTATCAACTATCAACTATCAACGTCCATACAAATTTATACATATATAAATTTACGGAAATCACAACTTCGCAATAGAATTGATAAAAATTAAAACAGACCTGTTAAACAAACTATTATTTATTTCATCACTACACATCTAATTCGGTGTAATTCAAACAAAGTTTCAACAATTTACGTACAAATATAATTTGACAAAATCTAAAACAAACTATAACAACTATAAAATTATACATTTATACTACAAGTTTCTTTGACAAATAACAATCAAACAAGTACATACGTTAACAAAATACATTTACTAAAAAAACAATAAAATTCACATTTAAATGTTAAAACTAAAAAGGATAGATTTACTTATAAAAAATGATAAAATCCACAACAACGGATGTTGTGACCATGTACAAAAGTATAAGAAACTTGAATGCTTGTGTTGAGAAAAGGGGGAGAGTTGGGATGGGTGGTTGGCTATAGTTTGGGAGGGGAGAGGTGGGATGGGGAAGAAGAAGGAGAAATAGAGGAAGAGAGTGTCGGCAGACGGGTATATATTGATGTTTACTGATGGAATCACTAACGGACACGTTCCGTCGTTGATTCCGCCAGTGAATGTGCCACATCACTGTATGGAGATCCCGGTTTGAATCCCTCGATCATTCCATCGGTAAAATCGTGTGAAAAAAATCCATGTCATCACATCGTTGCAACTTTCCAAAAAAACTATATAATCTGTCGGTGATACGGTCGGTATATACCGATGGACGTATTTTGTCGGCAGCCACCACCAGCCATTGAGGAGTTGGTTGAGCAATGAATTGGTGTTTTAAGGGTTGAAATGGAAGCATTATATATATCTTTCATTTCAAAATATATAATTCAAAATATTAATTCAACAAACATAATTTCAATTCAATTCCAAAGATAAATTAACTTGAGATTATGCAATTCAAATTTCAAACATAAGTAAAAATATGGGAGTTGACTCGATAGACTTGATGAGTTCAAAAACAACCTGAACGACTGATAAAAATATAGTTTGACTAAAAAAAATTAAGATGACATCTTTTTGTTTAAATGTTGAGACAACAACATATTAGATCGACTTGGGTTATGAGACCATAAAATGATCTAAGTCTACTCGGGTTAACTTGCAAAATCGGTGACCCGGGTCATGACACTGAGATAATTTAATAGAAAAAAATCCAAAAAAATAACAAATCATGACTTATAATCAACCAAATGTTGAAGATTTTAAATAATGAGAGAGGAAAAAAAATCAATTAAAAACATAGATAAAAAAAAACTCGAGTCAACTAAGTTAGCTCGTCAAACCTATGAAACAAAAGCTAACCATAAAAAATAAACACAACAAAATTATAAAATCTAATCTCTAATAAATCATGTATTAAATGATGAAATTAGAGAAAAAAACATAAATGCTTTTTTAATAAAAAATATTATTTGGCCAAAATAAAACGGTCATAACAAAAATTAGAATATTCCAGCTAAAATTTGACCAGAATTTCTATAACAAGCCAAAATTACAGACAAAATAAAATTTATTCAGGTTTATTATGTTACACCAACTATTCCGAACAGAAAAATATACAATGTTTGAATTAGAGAAAGAAATGAGTACATTAAAGCAACAAAAATCTCTCCCTATTCCCATTCTATTATTCCAGGTAACAATGAGTAATTAGTAGTAGGTTCTGTCGGTTCCATTCCGACATGCAAAGTTCACACTAAATTGGATGCTTGCCATTTCACCTCCCATTCTATTATTAAAATCCTCTGTCCACTGCCTTGCTCTTGCATTAAGC
>Ga0325403_1003816_pt1 | contig 13846 bp, 11 predicted proteins | sample PopdelMetagenome_19_FD_205665 | JGI IMG/M metagenome (GOLD analysis project Ga0325403, IMG submission 205665) | Populus deltoides microbial communities from Bellville, Georgia, United States - Xylem-PdKOR-R4 | ecosystem: Host-associated > Plants > Phyllosphere > Stem > Wood/Secondary xylem...
AAGCATATCCAATTTTATTCTTGAGCCTATATAACCTTCAAATATGTACAGGTCACTCGTAAGCATATCCAATTTTATTCTTGAGCCTATATAACCTTCAAATATGTACAGGTCACTCGTAAGCATATCCAATTTTATTCTATCCAGCATTATTGAAGTAGGTTGGTCCATAATAGTCTCCTATTAAGCACTTTTAACATTGCAAATATTTCAGAGAACAGTCATGACAAAATTGGAGCAATGACAAGATCCCAGTTAAGGACTGAAACAATAATGACAAATTTATTTTACCGGTATGAATGAAGAAAATACTATCAAGTGAACTATAGAATAGAAATATCACAGTACAAATGTTTCAAAAAAGACAGCAAATAAAAACTAGCAACTACCTCTATGACCACAACCAACAGCTGTGAGAAAAAAATTCTTTCATTTTCATGCAGCATCCCTTTGTAGACTGAGAGAACAGATGATAACCACGGAAACAGACCACAGTGTTCCACTAGGTAACGAACCATCCTGGGCAATTTAGCCGCCTTCTTCACTATCTGCAAAACAAATAAGAAAAAAACTGTCATCTGCAAGAAGAAAACTTAAAAGAAATGCGTCAACTGCAAAGCATGCTAGACCAAAAAATCCAAACTTTACCTCAAGAATTATTTCTTTTGACTCATTATCTGAAAGAGGAGAAGAATAAAAACTCAATAGGGTCTCAATAGTGGAATTCCTAATAAATATTTGAGTATCGTCATCTAAATTCAGCCCTCCACATGCTAGGCGAAGCATCCAGAGCCTCTCCATTCTGAAATTGACTACATTACTCAGGAAAAAGACATGAAATAATGGTATGCTCTGCAATATTAAACAAAGTGAGAAGGATGGAGTTAGTCATTGTAAGAGCAAAAGATTATACAACGAACAAAAAGATGAGTATAAAAAAGCTGCTGCAAAACAGTGGAAGAGATACATTCATAGCAAGTCAGATTGCTTTGCTCATAAGACAATACCTTCATGTTCACCTTGGAGGAATGCATCAAATGCTTGCTTAAGGTTGTGTAATGATCATGTGAAGGATCCAACAATATCAAAGATGACTCTGCAGCAAAAAGTGCTAGAACAGAAGGAATTCTCTGCCATGGTTCAGATATTCCATTTTGCAAGTATGTCAACAGGAGTCGGAGTCGCATTACATCTTTTGTCTTTTGACAGTTCTGTGCAAAAAAAAAAATTGAACTTCAAATAAAAAATGGAAGGGAACTTGGATGCGGGAAGAAAAAAATCATGCACTCATGTAAACAAGAAGAATGTGTCACATAACTCTATCCCATATTCTATATTCCATTACATAAAGGGTCCAGCAACTCTACCAACTCTACCTTTTTTATGTTCTTGCATCACAATGAATTTACAATTACTATATATAAAAGTTCCACTGTTTTTAAAATTTTTGTGAAGACAAAAAAATATCCTAATTGCTGTATTTACAAAATAGCCTTATATTGAATTATTACAGTATCTGGTCATTAGAGTATAGCATAAGAGAGAGCATTTGAATAGTTACAAATTACCATAGAAAAATTTTGGAGTGCTTCTTTTCCTACTGCAAATGTATTCCCATTTGATTTGTTTTTCTTCTTTCTATTTAAACCTCTCTAGGGTCTATTTTATCCAATGACCCGTGAATAATTTAGATAAACAAGTGAGACAGGTATATTTGATTGGTTAAAGTTGAGACATGATACTTCTTGAATTACTGTTTACCAATGAGACACGTCAACTTTATAAGATGCATTTAACGCCCACATGAACCTCTTTACCCATGTTCAAAAACTTCTGGAATTATCACAACCCTTTTAAGATGCATCTTACCAATGAAACACGTCGACTTTCTAAGATGCATTTAACGCCCACATGAACCTCTTTTTACCCATGTGCAAAAACCTGGAATTATCACAACAACCCCTTTAAGGGTTTATAAGAGAAAACAGGTCTAACCATTTCCTTTAATATTAGTCCTTTTCCCTTTCCAAATATGTCAGTACTTATCAACCATATTTGTTATTTTGCTCACTCAAAAAAGTTTCTAAACTTAAGTGACTTTTTGCATAAACATGAATGTTATCGTTTGAAAATATACATCACCCATCTGTAATACATTAAATACTATGTTGTAAACCACGAAGAATAAAATGCATTGCATGTCTCACAGAAAAATACTGTAGATTAAATGAGCAATCCACCATTCTGAGTAGCATGCCATAGGAATTTCTTTTAAGGAAAAATAACAAATGAAAATTCAATTATTGAATCAAACCACAGGGATAATATGCATGCACATGCATGGGGACCCATAGACATTAACTGTCTCTCACTTGCATGCATGATCATATGCAAGCTCAGCATGAGCCAGTAACAGCATGGAAGAGAGTATTACCTCTAGCACATTCTTATATTTCCCAATTAATTCATAACCCAGTTTTCTCATCCCAACATCAGGTGAAGACATGCTAACAAATGCAACAGCAAGCAACCCCAAACCAGCAAACTCCACGGCTTCAATGTAACCCATTGACAGAGCATGAATTGAAAAGCGCAATATGAAAACAGGATCATATAGCTGTATGTTTTCAACACCAGGAACATGTCTCTGCACACAATACAATAGAATCAAATAGTTCTGAGTTGTCATGGCCAGAACAAAAAGGCAAATTCTTCAAAAGCACAAATTCAGATTAATCTGCTAAAGTAACATTGATCATACCTCATATATATCCTTTAGATTATCTAGTTGAAGCCTATCCAAGGAAAAAGATCCATCAGTTACAGTTCTGTCGTAGGGAAAATGTAGCGCCGTTGTCACACACAACTTGGGATCAACAGGAAGATTTTCCCTAAATTGACTTCTTCGATGTTCTTTTACTGCTTCTGTATTAGTCACGACATCATATGTTTCCTGATCTAGCACCCGTTCTTTGCTTATCTTTAAAACAGCAGTTCCCCACAGATAATCCATATCAGCAACAACATGAACGACAGAATTATCAATTGACTCAATCTCAAGCATCAAATTGTATATCTCCAAGTCAGTTTCACTTAGGGTTGCACCATAAGAAGATAGAAGCAACAAATGCAATTCTTTAAGATTTATGCCAATATCGTTTCCAGAATCAAAACTGCTCTGACGAGGCTTTAGTTGAAGGAGTGTTCTGAGTAACTTAACAATTTCCAGCTGCTTCATGTGCCGCTCAGTTGTTTGCAAATCATCACTGCTTTTTGTACGAAGGATAACAGGTGATTTCAGAATGCTAGACATGGGCTTGACAAAAGCACCGGTCTGACATCCAAATGATTCAGTGATAGATTGAATAGTAGAAGAAAATTGAGAGTGAGAAACAAGCAGTTGAAGATATAGAGCACATGAAAATTTTCCTTCTGACAGCAAAACTAAAATACCACGAAGAATTTTCATTGTTGTTGGATCCTCAAAACGATAGAGAAGAGAAGACCTCGTCAACTGTTCAAGGAAGGGAACAGACTCCAAAAGGATAAGATCCTCACGCATCTCCATGGCTAATTCAAAAATGGTTCTGAAAATGAACAGCTCCAGGTATCTGTATAACTGCAAACAATTGGAGATCTTTTCTTTCGTTGAACCATTTGAAACTGAAGGGAATTTCTTAACCATGAATTGCCAAGTATCTACCAAAATCTTTAACAACCTCATCCTTGATTGGCCCTCCTTGTTAGACACCTTTTCTAAAGAAACCTCCTGCAAGTTCTCAACTGCTTCTTTTGGCAGAGACACAATCTGATTATCCTTTGGAAATAACAACATTCGACAAAATGATATTTTTGCAACAACTCTATTAACAAGGTTTAATGACTGGTTATGAGAACAAAATTCCATTTCACCAACTTCACAATCTAGCAGTTCAACATGTGTATCGGAACAGGATAGAATGGAATTAAAAAGTTTCAATCGCTCCTTCAATTTCATATCTACACTTATGGAGAAGTACTGTCGTAATATACAGATTGCCTTTCCAAGAAGACTACTATCCACGAGATTGAGAAGTTCTTCAATGGATGATGGCAAGAAATCATTATAACTTTCCTGAAATACATATCCAGATACAAAACTCTTCCAATGAAGGAAACCCTTTAATAGCAATTTTGAGTAGAACGAAGGTATATTTGTAAACTGCTTGTATTGCTGCTTTTCAAATTTCATGAGAATTGAATTCAAGTATGACAAAGCAGCGGGTAGAAGCATAACAAAATCTGTATTTGAAAGAGCTGAATCACGAGTCTTTTCCACTGTCTTTATCTTCAGATTAAAATCTTCATCCAAAATCCCAAAAAATAAGTGTCCGAAGACTGACAAATGCAAGGGGCTCATCTCAACAAGAAGAGACAATAATTTAGCTTTTGTCATGTTTGTTCGGTAAATGCATTGAGAAAGTATTTCTAGAGGAGTGCTCCTTATAATCCTAGGCAATACCAAGCTTAATGGATGAAGGATGCCATGTTGCATGTATTTTTGGCTGTAGACAGCATTCACAGCTTTCAGCAAACAAATATGCGCAAAATCCTGGTTAAAATCAGTGGCAAACTTGCATACTTGAACATAGATCTCCTCAATCAGGTTAACATCAAAAAATTTCTCTTCTGATTTCCAAAGCATATAAAATGGCACATTCCTTGTCATTGGCTGCTGCAAATAAGCAGACAAAATGTCAAAGGCATCAGCAGCGATGCAAAGACCCACAGAAAGAGCTGATAACCCAAAATGTTTCTGAACATTTAAACCACTCGCATCAACCCTACCAAACATCCAATGGACCAATTTGAGAAGCTCAAATGGGGATATAAACCGATTCAAAGCATGCAAAGCATAAAATAATGGGAGAAGGGGCAGTGGATCTTCTGTACTAGTGCACTGATCAAACTTGTCCCTAACTTCCAGATATAGCCTCTGTAACAGGGTGTTGAAAGCCTTCACAATTAGTTTACTAGCACAATCATCAAATTCAAGTGTAGAACGATGTTGCCCACCAGACAGAAGAAACAAATCATCAAAAGTTGCTGTCAACATATCCAAGACATGATGATCTATTTTGTGAACCGTCTGTCCAGAGAAACAAAGGATTTCCTCCAAACTTTCCCCTAACTTTCCCTCGGTGAAATCACCATGACAATGCAAAGGATGAACCAAAGATGCTACCACTGCAGGATGACAGAAAATGGTTTCAGCCACTTCTCCAATATTATCTGCTGATAAAGGAACCCCTGCATTCATGGGAGAATTGAGCTTTGAAGCCAGTGGTTGAGCAAGGATGTGCTTAACAAGAACATAGCAAATTTCAGCAAGTCGTTCAAGCTCAGTCAATGGTTTAATTCTATAAGATGACCATATTTGATGAAACCAAAATAGAATAAGGCGCAAATGAGAAATAACAGAATCAGTTGATGACTCAGATAGTCTTGCCAAAAGCAAGTCTTTTATATTCAAGGATTCCACTAAAGAAGGAGCATTGATGCTCATGATTGCGGGAAATAGCAGATGAAAAGGCACCTGCCTAAGAAAGAGGCTGAATGAAACAGCTGCTGCAGATTCACTGGCATCAAAATCCACATGCTGTGCTGTTTCTTTAGCAGAGGCATCACCAATTGTGCCTTGAGAATTAATCATAGAGATTACCATTTCTAAACCAGAAAAGAACATTTCAGGCCACAGCTTCAGAACACCAGCAAGAAAACTGTGCTCAAGAAAGATTATTGATGATAAAAATGACTCGGGAACTCGAAGGCGTTGAAAAGTTATCAAAACTGACGGAAAGTTCTTTAATAGCTCATTGGATGTTGTACATATAATTGAAGAAGAAAGAGCTTTTGATATTCCAGCTATTTCACCACCATGCCCACTCTCTACAATATTCCTTACTTCATCAAGTGTGTTTGTAAAAGAACCAACAGTGGGCATAGCTTCTTGGTCATTGAAAAATTGGCAGCAAGCTTGTTTATTCAATACACTCTCCGCAAAGAGCAACAAGTTCCTCAATGGTCTCCACTCACAGAACAAAGTCTCAGAATCATCAATTGAAGGACAGTGATCCGTAAGCCCCTCGGACAAAACTGACCTAATCAAAGCAGATAATAAGCCCGCATCTACCTGTAAATTTTCATCTTTCTGATTACATGAAACACAAACACCTCTAATTGTAAGCCAAAGTACAAAATGCTTACCTGAGTTTGCAAAAGATACTTCAATGTGCTGCACACATATACTGAAATTATTGATTTCTCAGGCAATGAAAAGGTTCCTGATTCAGAACCAAGTAACCTTACACACTTCTGTAAGATACATATGATGAAAGGGCTAAAATCCAGGGATGCATCTGCAGTAAAAAAACAATAAAACTGTAACCAAAATACATGCCATCATCTGTCATCGGTCTTTTGGGTGAGCAGAAAGAATTAGACATCCCTTTTATGCAATCTATTAAACAGAAAGACAAAAGCCAATTTATAGGACTGTCAAACTATCAATACAAAGCTGAAGTGATGTTCCTAAGGTTCAGGGGATGTTAGGTATCTATTCACCAAAAAAAAAAGTATAAGAAATAAAGCTACCAAACAAAAATATGTAGTTAGCGGGGAGGTGTTAGAGAGGTGCTCGTGATTAAAATTGGCTACCTGAATTATCAGAGAGAGAGAGAGACAGAGCTAAAAAGAGGAGAATATTATCCTGGCCTCAACAAATTTTATTTGAAATTTCACTACAGTGTCAGAGAATCATTCGGGTGTATCAATCCAATAAAATATGATATAATTTTGTTCTCAATGAATGAACACAAAAGTTATTCTGATCACTCAAACAGCACAATCAAGCAAAAATCCTTGGAAAGCCTGCAATTGAAGTAACTTCCTGTGGCCCAAATATACTATTCTTGCACAGCCGAGAGATCCATGTTGATATGCACATGCATCGACATGTCCAGTTTGACCAAAACTAAATGCAAGAAAGCAGGACCATAGGCCATGATAAGACATGGATGCAAGGGACCAGCCATTCTATACAAGAAAGGATCATGTTAAAATTAAAAGATCAAACAACAAAAAAAAGGGAGATTACCAACCAAATATGGTCCACGTCTTAATTGGATTAACATCAGTGTCAATGCATGTTAAGCTGACAGAAGTACTGAAGGATGAAATGACAAGTCCATTATCATATTATATAGCCAGTGTATTATGCAAACAGCTAACTGAATCCTTACAAAGCTAGAACATTAAAATAAATGTAACCTTTTTTTTTCCTTTTAGCAGACATCCAGCATAACCAATGTATACGCCTCCTACTAACAAATTCTACAAGCAGTTAAAAGGGCCTGCAAATAGTTTCTTTAAACAGCAAATGCTTCAAAAATAGCTAAATGACCAAATTATGAAGAAAAGCTTAACAATATTTTCTATATATTATTGATGTAAATATCAGTAAAAACAAATTGTCATATGCAAAGGTATAACTATATAATTTCAATCAACAAAACAAGACTCGCAGATACCATTCAATTGAAATGTGTGAATTAGTAGTTACCTTTGAACTCTTTCAAGGAGTGATTATAATTCCTGAGAGCATCCCAGTATTTGAATAAGTTATTCCCAATGGTAGAGATGGCATCACATAAGAATGAAATGACAGCTGATGATAAACTCTGCAGCACTTCGATTCCTTGGACCTCAAAAGATGATCTGACTGCAGTGTAACCAGGTAAGAAGAAAAACCATGCATCAATTTCTTTTAAGTTTCTGTCAAATGCACCAGTACTTGACATAGCTGCCCGTGCCAGGTTATATGCTTGAACCTTTATGTCATCAATGGGTGAAAAGATCAGTAAGTTAATAAAGGTCTGCAGTTGCTTGTACATCAAGGATGGTGTTCTAATAGCAATTCCACTCGTTGGAGACCGTTTAATGTACTCAACTAGAAGAGACAATAAAGAGCCCTGCAGATTATTGGGTAATGCTAAAGGATTGCTGAGAAGATTCATAAAAAATTCAAATGATCCCTCCAAAGCAGTGGGCATTGTCAGCTGCAGAAGATGAAGTTCAAAGCTAAGGTAAGAATGATCACTTGAAACAGGCTTTAAGGTTATAAAGTTACATCTTCCACTCAGCATTAATTGTTGCCACATAAAATGTTCAGAACTAATAACACTTGGAACAGTCTTTCAAAATCATAAAGTTAATCCATCATTCAACATTCATTTCCCCATAAGATTGACAGACATGATAGGAGTCATCAGCTAGATGCTGGAGTATAATAGTGATTTAAAGTCAATAAGCCATAAATATAAAGATGGACCAAGTAACAGGAAAACATAATACAAGTCCATACTTGGAGAAACAAAATTACAACACATTGCAACTCTTTAGCAAATTAAAGATGGAAAGCACAAAATCATGATATCCAGAAAAGGAGAGATTGCCAAATAAATTACTCAAATGGACAAATCAAGAACAGTTTAGTCACTAATTTCCCATCATACAGCAAACAAGCATTTGGTGGGCCAAGAACCATCATAAAAAATGACTGGCCACTGTATGGTAAAAAAAAAAATGCACCAAGAACAAGTGTCCTGAACTTGGAAAGGCCAGACCAACAAAGGCATATCAAATCAAATAGCTTATAAACAAATTATTCTAGAATAAAACTATCCATTTTTTGTATATGAAAATTACATGCACGGAAAACAGAAAGAAATTCATGTTTCCATACAATGTCCAAGTTACAGCACGAATTGAAACTTACAAGATAAATTTTCAGAGCATCAAGCAGCTTAGAGTGGAAGAATATCTCTGCATCCTTCAGTGTAATAACAGGCTCAGAGCACAGGTCAGAACCCCACAGCTGTAATATAACATTTATAAAATCCTTTCCGCTGTCTGGCTCCTCTGGTGCCTCTGCCTCAGCAACAGATTCACCCTCCCCAGGCAAAGGGATATCGGGAACTGAACTTATTCCAGCTACAATAATGTCCATCTCCTCATCTACAGCATCTGTTTTCAGTTTCTTTATTCTTTTGCCTCCTTGTTCAGCAAAATTTTCTTCATCTGCTTTTCTTTTCAAACATTTCTCATCAGTTCTAGCATGGCTACCAAAAGAAGAAAGCAAGGTCAATAAAACTTGGGGATCAGGAAGCAAAGTTCGAATTTCATTCTGGATTTCCTGCTTGAGAGATGCCCAGCAATGCAAATTTTTTTGTTTCCTGGAACAGGAAAGGTTTATAGATCTGAAGAAGGAATTCAACAGTTTTAGTCCCTCCATAAGAAGTCTTAAAGTTCCATTCTTTACTAGAAAATCTGAGTGAAGTAACCCCTTATTGATCACTGATCTGCTGAATGGAGGAGGAGATATGCAATTAATGATACTCTTCACATCCATGCTATCGAAGGAAGGTGGATCATTGGATTGAGAATCAAGAAAACCAAAATGAAGGCCGACTCTCACTGACGAAACTAATTTTGCTGCCAGAGAAACAGTAGAAAACCTGCTGCAGCTTCAGTTGCAATGTATATGTGTAGAAGCAAATGGAAAAGAAAAGAAATGATAAAAAAAAACAAATGAATAAAGATATGGAGTGTGCAAAACTATGCAGAAATCTGACCAAGAAGGCGATGCATAATCTTCAAGGTTGTAAGGGAACTCCTCCAAGTATGCTGAGCCAAACGACGGCCTTCCCTTAACAATAGCTAAGAGCAAGTCTCTGTGATAGTCAATATTAACTGCCTTTAGCTTCTTCATGAGCCCCAAGAGTCTCTTCGGATTACCCTTTAATGGACTTGGATGTCTATTCAAATCCGGCATCAATCCATTGCTAGGATCAGTACAAACCATAACCAACACATTGTGTGCCAACTCAGCAGCATCTCCACCATTCTCCTTACCAGAAATCCCGACTAACTGTTCCAAAGTAACATTCCCAAAGAGAACACTCCTAAGACCAGGAGGCACCAATGACTGCTCGATAAGCACTCTATCCCTCAATGTGGACAAAACATAAATTAAAGTCTCATCGTCATCACTCCCAAGTCCACGTAGAACGCCTGAATACATCTCCTTTTGCTGCAGCACCCATCTCAACAACCCCGGCTTCCCCACCTCCAAAAATGACATCGCAAACCCAACAAATGCCTTTCTAGTGGACTTCTTCTTTCTCTTATCATTTTGTTGCCTCTTCTTATACTCCGCCAGTTTCAAAAACCCCTGAAGCTTAAAATCAAAAGTCTTCGCGACCTCCGAAGCCAAACCCGACCCTCTCCTAACAATAGACGCCATTAACAAAAGCACTGCCTTTTCACGCTTCCCGTCTTTACTATTCAACTCCTTATAAAGACCATCCATTTTTTCTTGGACAATCAACCTAGCAAACTTATCAAGAGCCCTACTAACAAATATCCTCTCTCTATCATTAGTGCTATATTTCCCCTCAGAATGACTAAAAATCACCGAAATCAATGACATTACATATGAAATTCCATTTTTCCCTGCCCTAAGCTTCCAAGCACTTAAAAGTTCCGTAAAACTCGATGAAATTTGTACATAAACACGAAGCAATTCTCCCCCAGACTCACTTTTTAGTAACTTGATGAACTCTTTTGTTCCGTCTTTACATAACTTAATCTCATTTGAATTTATTCTGTGTAGTAATTCACTAAGTTTCGCTTGGAAGTTTGCTTTGATTTCAAACTTTGGCACTGCGCTTTCCTCTACCTCGACTTCGCTATCGTTTTCATCTCCCATTACAACTGCGAAAATGGTACCAAAATATATAAAAAAAAATACATGAAACATAACGATAAATAGAAAGGTTTGGACTAAAAGAGTGAAGTTTAAGTTACTGCATACCGTTGTCTTCAGAGGCAGAGCTTGGGTCGTCCATTGAAGAGAGTGAGGCGAAAGAGTACGTGGTTGTTTTGAGGTTTTGGAAGATTAGGGTTTTTGCTTTTAGGGTTTAAGCAGTTGAGCTGCTGACAAGGAAGAAAGGAGAGGGTTTCTTTTTTTGTTACAGAAAGGGGCTTGAAGCCCAAAACAAAGAAAAAGTAAGGACAAGCCATCCTATCTTGGACCACCCAATTAGATCGGCCCATAAAGCATTCAGAATCCAACGGAGCCCAACTAAATCGGGCCATTCATGCTCCATGTTTTTAAATGTTCAATGAAAATAAAGGATATATGTTTTTTTATATATACATATTTTGAGATTATATAAATTTATTAAGATAATTTTAAGAGTATATTTATTTTATATTTTTATCTTTATTTATTCAACCAATGTATTTTTTCCTCTCTTATATTTATCACCTGTCTTAAAAAAATAATCAATTTATAGTAATTGATTAAAGTAATATTTGAAAGTCTTACTAGATATGCTTTTTTAAAAAAATTTGTATTTATTTAATTTTAAAGAAATTAAAATAAATACTCAAAAGAATTTTAATGATTTAGATTCTAATGAAAAAAAAATATTTTTGGTTAAGACTCCCTTTTTTATTCATAATTAATAATGTTTTATTAATAGCATGATTTTTTAATAGAAACTTATCATGGAAAGCCAATTTCAAAAAAAACAAAAACATGTCTAGGTGGTTGTATCTGAAAATGAAGAATTAATTAATTTGAAAACAATATAGAAAAACTTTACAGTAAAAAATACAAAATAAATATTTTAATATAATAAAATGCCCATGAGCATTAAAAAAAACAACTGCATGTTAGATTCATATATAAAAATTTATAATTTTATTTGAAAAACATAATGTCACCAAAAACATTTTAAAGTATCGTTATAATTATTTTATTTACAAAAAAAATATTTTAAAATTATAAAAATAAAATAACTCAATAAAAATAAATAAATAAATAAATAAATAAGAGAATCAAGCGCAAATATACTTGGATTTTATAGAGCATGTCAAATATATCTAGCTTTTCTAAAAATATTAACCTAATAACACATCATCTAGGCATAAGACACAACATCTCTACAGCATATTTTGGCCACCTTAGATAATTAAGAAATTAAAGTTTGAGTTTTTCTTTACTCTTCAAACCCTATCCTCAACTTGTTTTCATCAAAAACATTTTATAAAACATTTTATAAACTTTCATAATCTAATTTTCAACCCCAAAACACGCCCGTAATATAATTTTTAAGATAAACTCGATAACATTAAAATCAATACTTTTGTGTATAAAATATAACTGACGATTAGTTTTCTCTCTCGTATCCTAATTTTAATGGACTGAAATGTAAAGAAAATAAATTTTCATAAAAAAAAAAAAAAAAAAACTACACAGCCTAAAGTGTAAAATAAAAAACAGTCCTCCTGAACAGTGCAATGATCCGGGGAACGCATGAACAATGTGGGGGCATGATAGAACACCATTTTATTTTCTTAATTCAGTTTGGTTTGATTTTAATAGCACAAGTGTCTCCTGCACTAAGTAATTTAATCCGTATATCCAAGTTCATCTATCCTTGAAGATTTGACTTGAATGACAAGTGAGTTCAATCAAGTTATACTATCCCAGCTTTGAACTAAGAAGAAGAAATGTGAGATTTTTTTTAATATACCAATCCAAACGTGAATGATATATATATATATATATATGAAACCAAAAGGATCCTGGTGATTTTATATATGAACTCTAGAATTGTAGGATCTGCAAAAAGAATTATGTTGCTCTAGTTCTTTAATGAGTAAAACTAGTTATCTTAAAGAACATGTCTGAATTAGCAATCTAAGAAGTTCTCATTTAAAGATTTCACATTATCTTCAACCTCGAGTACAGATAAAGCTCCTGCAAATGGCTATCCAGTGCTCACCACACAGCTTCAAACTAACCATTCTAAACAGGAGCATTATATTAGCATATAATCACTTTATTTGCAAAACCATCCCATACCATTACAGACGAGAACCTTAACTCCGTGCCAAATTCATTACATTCCTTTTCTCCATGAAAACATCGAGCATGACCAGTAGAAACACAGAAAGAAAGCAAGAGGAACTAAACCTCAGTGATGCAAAAACATTAGAATAGTGCTGGTGTGGAAGTTTAAAGATCCTTGAGGATATCATCAGCACTGGACACAGTGAATTCTCCACCACCTTCAATATTTGCAGCTTTCACCTTGAGGTCATCGACCAAGAGAGCAAACCTCCTAGAACGGGTGCCAAGTCCCTTCTCTTGCAGGTCAAGCTCAAGGCCAAGAGCATGGGTGTATGTTGCAGATCCATCAGCTAGGAACTTGACATGCTTATTCTCAGGGTAAGTTTTTGCCCATGCTTTCATCACAAAGGGGTCGTTCACTGGAAATGAATAATAATAATAAAAAAATAATAATAACAATAAGACTAAATGTTGAGAGTGGGGGTGGAGACATGGATTAAAAAATAAACAAGGAAAACGAAGACATACCGCTGATGCACAAAATTTCAGCAACCCCCTTGGATTTAAGCTCCTCTGCTTTCTCAACAAACCCTGGCACATGCTTCAAGCTACACATCACCAAAAAACAAAATCAAAACCAGACCTCAAACCCCAGATCATATATGCTTAAATAGTGAATTACAAATAATAAACCTGCAAGTGGGGGTGAAGGCACCGGGAACACCAAAGAGGATGACCTTTTTACCGGCAGCAAGAGAGTGTACAGACACGTCCTGGAGCTGATCTTGTTCGTCGAAATAAGCGAGCTTTCCATCAGGCAAGACATCACCGACAGCAATCGGAGCCATATCGAATCGACGGTGGTGTTGATTTTGTTGCTGTTAC
>Ga0325403_1003818_pt1 | contig 13845 bp, 10 predicted proteins | sample PopdelMetagenome_19_FD_205665 | JGI IMG/M metagenome (GOLD analysis project Ga0325403, IMG submission 205665) | Populus deltoides microbial communities from Bellville, Georgia, United States - Xylem-PdKOR-R4 | ecosystem: Host-associated > Plants > Phyllosphere > Stem > Wood/Secondary xylem...
CTATTTCGAAATTCATCTGGAAATTGATGAAAAATAATTGCACTAAACTCAGTAGAAAAGAGAGGTTTACCAACAGCTGCTAATTCATCAGAGATTGATTTCATCGTACAAAATATTGAGAAACTAATTAAAAGATCATTCTTAGGAGCCTTCTACAACTGAATATGCAGCTGACATGCATTGCCCCATGTAGGACATTGAAACAACGACAGCCTCCAAGGCTTTCCATATAGTAAATGAAGAAGTGGGTCCAACCATAAAACTTCCTCAGAAAGGGAAGAAAGCAGGCAAGACATGAGAGTCTGATCGTGTTGAAACCAAGCATCAAGTGCGAGATTTGATTCCGAAATAGAAGTTGCAGAGTTCAGAATTCCTCATACCGATGCCATTAATTAATAAAACTAGTGAGTTTTTTTATGTTGAGGATAGGAACAAATTAGGTTAACGTTTTCGAGGTTAAATAATTTGAAAAAATGTGGAGGTGAGTTTGATGCAAAACGAATAATGGGGTTGAAAGGTAAGTTAGGTGGAGGAGGGGAAGAAGGAAGAACATGAGCGGAAGAAGAAGTAACCATCTATAAAAAACACACACATATATTAAAAAAAACTAAAAATAATTAGACATGTATTACAGATTACGAGAGAGATCATTGTTGATTCACACAGTAACTTCTCTTCTTCTTCTTTTTGTCTTAGATTTTTTATTTTTTTTTATCTTGGTTGCTCAATTTTTTTTAATATTTAGTCCTTTAATATTATATTGATTTGGGATTATTCTTGATAGTTTATATATATATATATATATATAATCTTGTATTGGAGTAATTAAGTTAACAAAGAATCAAAATAAAATAATGGAAAGCTTGCTAAAATTTCAAACTAAAAGAACTTTCAAGTCAGAAAACTTAATAAAAACTTTCATGGAGTTTCACGATCAATTCGTACAAAGCCCCCTGAAGTATTGTCTCTTTTGATTTACACCCCTTGAAGATTTTTTAATTATATTTCAATAGTAAAACTATATATTGTTCGTATAAATTTCCACTTTTTTCATTAGGTTTTGTTAATAAATCTATTAAAAACACATGAAAGTCACATGCATGGAAAAAAAAAAGGGGGTTAAGATAATTAACAAATAAATAATAAAAAACATTACGCAATATGAAATGCAAAAGACAAGAAGAAATTTTTACAATAAGAATAGTTATTAGAAAAGGGAAAGTGATTTTGATTTGAAGGTTGATATTTTTTTTTTACTTTTTTAAATAAGAGTTTTCTATTTTCGTAATAAATAACTTTTTAATGATTTACATCCGATTTGATTTCTTCTTTTACTGTGAGGTTGTGGGATTGTACATGGAGTAGCACCAATAATTGATAGTTAATGTTGTTCGAAGAATTCCTAACTATTTTACTCCCGTTCTGTTACGGATAAGATGTCTTTCTCGTTTACAAAAAAAAAAAAAAAACAAAACAAAAACAAAACAAAACAAAACAATTATACAAACAGGTTTTTTTATATATTTTCATACATAAAAAAAAATTATAGTTAAATTAAATATGCCCAACACTATTAAAAAAAACAATCTCTATTAACTTAAAAACAAATACATAGTTGAGGGATATTAATTGCAATATAAATTTAAAAATTATTTTAAAAAATATCAAAAAAGATATTAGTAAGAAAAAAAAAGCAATATTAGAAAAAATAATAATAGTCTGGTTGTTGTGGCTTAATTCATCAAACTAGTGCCCCGAACTATAAACTCAACCGGACTTGATATTATTTCCCCCTAAATTTATATTCAACCTAAAAGAGATGGCAAAAAAAAACCTACCACTAAAATGAAGAACAAAGGAGCGCAAGCGGACCTTCAAGGTCCTGGGTTATTTTTATTTTTTTTAAAGGGTTGGAAGATCTTTTGTTGGGAAAAAAAAAGAAAATGACGTGTCGTTTGCAAACCCAAATTTTAACCACTATATTGGTGCCCTGAAAATCGAGCAACTGGTCTTTTAGCTAAAAAAAAACCCTAATTTTCAAGTTATTTCAACTCAAAGAGCCTCATCAACACCCTTATAACACCCCACAAATCATTTCATCAACTCCAAATACCTAAAATATGGTCCAAAAACTCAAAATTAAACCGATTTAGTTTTTGGTTTCTTGGTTTAGATATGTTTTTTATACAATATAGAGGCTCTAAACGGCAGCTCCGTACGATGACGAGATCGATTCACCGAGCCGACGAAATCACTGAGGGATTCAAAAAGACAGCTCTGTATGGTGACGTGTCTTATTTATCGTCAGAATAGCCGACGGAATCACGGGCAGAATATTCTGTTGGTGAATCCGTCAATAAAAGTTAATATATCCCCTCTCACTCAACCCGATACTCCCTTATTTCACCTTCTTCTTTCTCATCTCAACTCTCCCCAACTACAAACATCCAACCCCCCTCCCAAAAAAAATCTCCCTCTTCTCAGCACAACAAGTCATATATCTTGAAGTCTTATTGTCACAGAATCCGTGTTCTGATTTACCTACGGATTTTTATCAGTTTTTGTAAGTAATTCTATCTTTTTAAATTTTAACATTTAAATATCATGGTTTTTATTGTTTTTTTAGTATATGTATTTTGTTAGTAGATGTACATGTTTTATTGTTATTTCTCAAACAAACTTGTAGTATATGAATGTATAATTTTATACTTGTTATGGTTTGTTTTAGATTTTGTAAGATTGTATTTGTTTGTAAATTGTTTAAATTTTATTGAATTACCGAATTACATGTGTTGTTTTGAAATAATTAATAGCTTGTTTAATGGGTCCGTTTTAATTTTTATCATCAATTGTATTGCGGAGTTGTAATTTTTGTAAATTGATATATATGTATTAATTTGTATAGATGTTAATGATAATTGATAATGAATATTTAATATTTATGAGAAGTTGTAACTGGTGTCGCACCCGACATCGCGGCGGCCATAAAAAATAAATCTCGATAATTAGAAAAAGAACAGATTTTTGGCATCTTCTTCTTTTAGGGAAAATATCTTGTTCAAGGAGTCGTCACCTAGTATTATGATCACTAGGAACCCTAACTGGTCAACAGAGATTTTATGGCTCGGGATTGATTACGTAAAAAGAAAGATATTATCACCCTTTAAACATTCTGCCTGAGGCAGACTACATTGATGGTTTTGTCTTAAATTACTAAACATTTATTCTCTTATGCTATGATGATTTTTTTATAATATTCCTGACTCTGGCGCCAGTAAATATTCGAGCTCGAATAATTCCAACTTTGGCGTTGGTAAAAATTCGTAGCTACAAAAAAAATTAGATCAATATTTTTTATTCCTTACTCTAGCGCCTAGTGAATAAAAATAAATTTATATTTTACACATGCAAATAAAATACAATGAATAAAAATAATATAAATTTAAACTGGTATTTTTATTCATGACTCTGGCGTTAGTGAATAAACCAATAAATTTACATTATTTTTATTCATGCATACACATTTTTTATTTTTTCTACTTTTTTATTTTTTTTATTTTTTATTTTTTTATTTTTTTGGGCTGGGCTAGACCCAGCCATCCCAGCCCCGTCACTGGCCTAAACCAGTGACTCGGCTGGGCCATACAAGGCACGCGTGATCTAAATCACGCGTGCATGGCCCTTGTTACTGAATAAAAAAAACAAACAGCAAAAATGAAGTAAAGAAAAACGGGAGAAACATAGCAGAAGACGTACCTGGTGTGTTTGCAAAGGGTTTGCGTGAGATTGCTGTGGTCCAAATTTCCTTTTACTCCTTCTGCTTGTCTTCCCCATTGTATTCCCTTCCTGCGTCTCTGTTCGGCTTAATTTTCTTTGTTTTTTTTTGCTCTATTTTCAGAACACCGTCTCTCTCTCTTGGCTTGTTTCTGGTTTCATGGTTTTAGGCCGATACTGGTGAGGGAAAGGTTTACTTCTGTTGTGGGGTTCTAAAAAAAAAGCTTAAAAATTAGGCTCGTATCTTTGTGTTTCTCTCTTCTGGTTTCGTTCGTCTTCCTTCTCTCTCTCTCTCCTATTGGTTCACTCTCTCCTCCCAGTTCTCCTGTTCTTCCCCTTCCCGGTTCTGTCATTCCTCCTCTATTTTCTTCATTTTTCTTTTCGCGTGCCTGGCCTTTTCTCTCGGTTCACTCTTCCCAGTTTTTCTTCAGTTTTTCCTCTTCTCCCGTTCTTGGTTATTTTTCTTCCCCCCCTTCCATCCGCTCTCTCATCTTCTCTGGCTTTATAGCCAGAGAATGCCAAGCATTTAAAACGGCTTCCATCCTTTACTCCAGCAACGGCTCCTGACGACAAAGAAGAAGAAGGCAATTAACAAATTCTAAAAACGGCGTCGTTTGTGTGATGGGAACAGCCACTTTCAATCTGGTCACTAAACTTCTGAAATCGTGTAATCAAGTCCCTGTGTAAATTGTAATTGGATCCCTGTATTTTTACTCCTTTTACACATTGGTCCTTGGGTTTTAATTTCTTTTAAATTTGACAAGAATCAGCCCTATACTTTGATAATTGTTCAATTAAGTCCCTGATTTCATTAATTTAATTAAATTCAAGTCCAATTAAGTCTCAAAACTTATCAATTCTCCAATTAAACCCTTAATTGGATTAATTAAATTAATTCCAAGCTTAATTAAGTCTCAAAACTTATCAATTCTTCAATTAAACCCTTAATTGGATTAATTAAATTAATTCCAAGCTCAATTAAGTCTCCAATTAAACCCTTGATTGGATTAATTAGATTAATTCCAAAGTTTAATTAAACCAAAAACTTCCAATCATGTTGCCTTTAACCTAAATTTTAATTCAATCTTTATTTATTTCATTTTACTTATTTTTTTCATTATTGTCATCATTTTTTTAAAATCCTTTTCAGTAAATAAAATAATAATAATAATAATTAAAATAAAATGATCAAAAATTGGGTTATGACAACTGGTTTGTTGGATAATCTTGAGGTAAACTAATTTTTTTGCAAATTTATTTACCTAACATAATTAATTAATACATGTTGTCATCATAATTTTATAGAGATTCGATGGAAGTCATGGATGTATCGAGATTCACCCCAAGGATTGCGGAGGATGGATTATTATAACGGGGTTCAGGGTTTTATTAATTTCGCAGCATTTATTCCCAGAAATTTTACTGGAGGCGGTATTAGGTGTCCATGCAAGAAGTGTCAAAATAAAAAGTATCTGCGTCCAGATGTTGTAACGATGCATCTTCTACACAAAGGGTTTATGGAGAATTATCAGTGTTGGTATGCACACGGAGAAGTATTTGTTAGTAAGAGAAGAATGGAAGAAATGGTGGTTGAGTCAACTTCTAGTGCTAGCAACGTGCATGAAGCAGCAAATGACAACACTAATCCTTACAGGAATATGGTTATGGATGCAATGAAAATGAATTAAGGTAATGTCAGTCAATGTCCAATTGTAGAAAAAGAACCTAATGCAGATGCAGCTAGGTTTTTTGATTTGTTGAAAGATTCTGACGAACCATTATGGGATGGCTGCACGAACCACAGTAAATTATCGATCGTAGCACAAGTGTTCACCATCAAGTCAGATCACGGGTTGAGTGAGGCCGGGTATGACAAGATTATTGAATGGACGAGAAGCATTTTACCTGAAGAGAACGGGCTGAAAGAGAACTTATATGCTGCAAAGTCTATAATGAAACCCCTCGGTTTAGGATACCAAAAAATTGACATGTGCCCTAACTTCTGCATGTTATACTACCTTGAAAATGCTGAGATGACCGGGTGCATGACATGCGGGCATTCCTGTTACAAACCCAGAACTGGTAGGGGAAAGACTCTAATGGCATATAAAAAACTTAGATACTTCCCAATCACATCTAGACTACTGAGCACATGACATGGCACAAATCATATGATGCGGTTGATGAAGTGATGGTGTATCCTTCTAATGGTGAAGCGTGGAAACACTTTAATAGTGTGCATCCTCACTTTTCAATTGAATCAAGGAACGTGCGTCTTGCGTTGTGTACAGACCGATTCAACCCATTCGGGTCATTTGCTACTCTTATTCTTGTTGGCCTGTCATACTGACGGTTTATAACTTGCCATCGGGGATGTGTATGAGGCCGGAGTTCATGTTTTTATCTATGGTCATACCAGGTCCGAGCAATCCGGAGCGGAATATAGATGTTTGTCTTCGTCCGTTGATTGATGAGTTGATGCAGTTATGGTCCTCTGGAGCTTTGACTTATGACATCTCGAGGAAACAGAATTTTATTATGAGAGCGGCTTTGATGTGGACTATCAATGATTTTTCAGCTTATGGAATGCTTTTCGGTTGGAGCACGCATGGGAAACTAGCATGTCCATACTGCATGGAAAACAACAAGGCATTCACGCTAAGAAACGGAGGTAAAGCTTCTTTTTTTACTGTCACCATCGTCTCTTGCCATATAATCACAGGTACAGAAAGAACATAAAAGATTTCTTTGTTGGCAGAGTTGAAAAGGATGTTGCACCCCCGCGTCTTTCTAGTAAAGAATTGCATGATGTTGTAAAATTGTACGGTGACATTGTGTTTGGTCTCCAATCAGGTAAGTAGAAGTTTTCTGGTTTTGGTTTGACCCATAGTTGGGTGAAGCAAAGTATCTTTTGGGAGCTTCCTTATTGGAAGACCAATTTTCTCCGCCAAAACCTTGACGTCATGCACATTAAAAAGAACGTATTTGAGAACGTTTTCAACACCGTCATGGATGTGAGGGGGAAGACAAAGGACAACATCAAGGCTAGATTGGATGTAGCGCTGTTCTGTAACCGTAAAAATATGGAGTTGGTTTGTGATGGGTCACGGGTCACAAAACCAAGAGCAAGTTTCGTGTTAGAGAAAAACGTACAACTATTAATCTATAAATGGCTTAAGAGTCTGCGTTTTTCTGATGGACATGCCTCGAACATATCAAGGCTGGTTAATACCAAGGAATGCAGATTATATGGAATGAAGAGTCATGACTGCCACGTGTTTATGCAAACACTCATCCCATTAGCTTTTCATTATTTATTGCCATAGAGGATATGGGATGCACTCAAGGAGATTAGTTATTTTTTTAGAGATTTATGCTCCAGCAAGTTGAATGTTGATCACATTGAGAGGTTTGAAACGAATATCATCGAGACACTATGCAAACTTGAGATGATATTCCCTCCATCATTTTTTTACTCAATGGAGCATCTACCGTTCGAGGCAAAAGTTGGAGGACCGGTCCAGTATAGATGGATGTACCCATTCAAACGGTTAGATATTACAGTTGCAATGTAATTCATATATAAAAGTATTTTCTTTGTTTTTTTTCATTGAAAATACTTGATTAATTCAATGCAGGTACTTGTTCAATCTCAAGAAAAAGGTTAAGAATACGGCGCATGTTAAGGCTTTGATATGTGAGGCCTATATTGTTGAGGAGATTTCAACATTTATCTCGTACTATTTCGAACCTCATCTGATAACAAGAATCAATTGCGTTCCACGGCATGATTATGGCAGTGAAGTGTCTTCCAATGGGAACTTGTCAATATTCTCCAATCCTGGATGACCCACACCTAAAAATACTGTAAGAGGAAGATATTTGTCAGAAATAGAGTCCAAACAAGTACACAATTATGTTCTATTTAACTGTGATGAACTGAGATATTTTATTCAATAAGTGTATATATGTGTAATACTAATAAACTCTGTCAATAATATAGTGTTAATTAGATATTGTAATATAATACACTCATTACCACTTGCAGGGAACATCGACAATATTTGTTGTCCAATAACTCACAGCTGACCGAATCCCAGATCTTTCAATTACAAGATGAATAATTTGCCTCATGGTTCAGAACACATGTAAGCACTATCACAAACTCATTCTCACTTGTAAAATTATTGTATGCATGTCATTACGTGATTCTCGTTTACTGTTCATGATGTACATTATATACAAGGTTTATCAAATGGAAAGGGGTGTTGCTAAGTCATTGTCTTCACTAAGCCTGGGCCTTGAAAGAAAAGTTAAGTGCTACAACGGGTATTTTTTCAATGGATATGTTTTCCATACTGAAAAATACGGGCATGGTAGAAAGACATACAACATCGGTGTTTATGTTAAGGGATCGACTAGTAGTGAGTTAGAAGTTGACTACTATAGTAGATTAGAAGAGGTCGTCGAACTGCAATATCATAGCGAGCAAAATAGAGTGCTTTTATTCAAATGATATTAGTATGACACGACTGACAGAGGAATCAGAGTTTATCCGTATTATGGTCTGGTCGAAATCAACTCAAAAGCTAGACTCTGCAACGTAAACGATGTCTTTGTTTTCGCAAAGCAATGTCAAAAGGTTTATTACACATACACACCTTTTTTTAGAAAGGATCGATCAAGAGTGGATTGGGTGTCTGTTTTAAAAACGAAACTCAGGGGTCGTGTCGAGCTTGTTCAGGATGAGAACGAAGACACAAGTGTGCAAGATGAAGTCTTTCAAGTTAGTGAGTTGGTTGAACCATATCGAGTTGCTCCTTCGATTGACTTGGAAGAAAATTCAAATTTTCATGTTTTCGATGATAGTCTTGCTGATGTTGACGCAGAGGAGTTGAATGTTGTTTTGAGCTCTAGCGGACAAGCAAATGTCGATGAAGATGATGACCATATTGAAGATTGTGATGAAGGTGATGACTATTCAATTGATGACGAAGAAGAAAAAAATTCTGATTAACTATCAGAATGAAGCCCTGTGTAAAACCCTTTTTTCATGTAATATAGATTATGGATGATATATTTTGTTACATGAAATATGTATTGTTTAAGCACTGTTGTTATTGTTTTGTGCGATGGATAGTTTATCATATAAGTGTTTGTAGGAACGTACATAGCCAATACAAATATAATTTTTCTTGTACACTTACCGACGTCCATACCGATGGAATAAGGTTCGTCGGTATTTCACAGAGAGTTCAAATCACTTGAAATACCAAAATTACCGACGTATATACTGAAGGAATAAGGTCCATCGGCATTTCACAGAGAGTTCAAAAATAATCACTTGAAATACCAAAATTACCGACGTATATACCGACGGAATAAGGTCCGTCGGCATTTAACAGAGAGTTCAAAAATAATCACTTTAAATGCCACAATCACCGACGCATTTACCGACGGAATTAAGACCATCGGTCATTTGTCGGCGGGTAATATTACCAACCAAATCACCGACGGACTGTACGAATTCCAAAGGGTGATGCATTAAATGCATCTCTGACCGCATGAGTTTACCGACGGAATTACCAACGAACAACAAACAATATGGGTTTTTTTTTTGTTTTAGCTATTTTTATTTTTTTTATGTTTTTTGTTTTGGTGTATTTTTATAATGTAGATAAAGTCTTGAAATCAATACATTATTAAGGTATGCATGTTTCATTCCTAAATTCTATAGTTTTTTTTTTTGAATTTATTGAATATATTTTATTGTTGTATTGATATAATTATTGAATAATTTGTTAAATTGTAATTGTTAATGTTGAATTTACCTTAAAATAAGTAATTGAATATGTTGGAATAATTAGTAATTTTACTACATTATTGCATGATTTGTGTTTAATTATTTGTATTAATTTTAATTGTTAGTTTAGAGTTTTTGTTGAATTTATTGAATATTTTTTATTGTTTGTATTTATATAATGATTGAATAATTTGTTGAATTGTAATTGTTAATGTTGAATTTACCTTAGAATAAGTAATTGAATATGTTGGAATAATTAGTAATTTTACTACATTATTGCATGATTTGTGTTTAATTATTTGCATTAATTTTAATTGTTAGTCTAGAGTTTTTGTTGAATTTATTGAATATTTTTTATTGTTTGTATTATATAATGATTGAATATGTTGTTAATGTTGAATTTACCTTGTAATTAGTATGAATGTTATATGTATAGATGTGATGTTATATATATACAATATTAGTATAAATGGAGTCAATTGGTTGTGGTTTTTGTCAATATTTGCAGGTTTGTGGATTTGGGTAGTATCCAGTATAGGGGTGGTGCTGTCGATTTTTTTTAACATTCAAAGTTAATTATATAATTATTCGTATACAATTGTGTAGATGCGTAAAACGAAAACCAGAGCTGGTCGTTCATGTATGGTCGCAGCTAGTTCTTATAGCAGCGAGGATGACGTATCCTTAGGTGCCTCTTCTTGAGAGGCACCTGCGCCACCTGCGCCGTCAACCGATGCTACCTCTTCCAACGTGGGTTCACAGCGCAAAAGTGGCGTGCCTTTGCAGCGAAATCAATTCACCCGCAAGTACGAGGCACAGTGGAAGGATGACCTTTCAATGTAAGTTTGTTAAGGTGTTAGTTTTTTCTTTTAAATTATAAAATAATTTATGAACAACTAATCAATATTTCATAAATTTAATTTATTTTCAGGTTCACAAACATTGAGGTCGCCAGAGTAATATCATTGGCATTTAAATCATCGATGGAGATTCCATTATTTCAATGGAGTCAGTTATCCAGACAATCTGAATGGATAACTCAAATCGATGCATGGTTTAGCAGATTTGAATTTGGTGTTAATTTCTAATTTCCAGCTTATATCTAATAATTTATTAATATAATTGTAACTAAATTATTATTTTTATTTATCTAATTATTTATACACAACATAAATTCACCTGGGACAGGGCGCATGACAAAGTTGTGAGGAGGGTGTGGGAAAATCACGCGGCAATTAGGTAAAATCGAAAAAAATACAAGATATTTTTATAAAAAAAATTTATGTTTCAACTTCTAATTTCTCGCTATGGAAGTAGGTTGCGTGATTTTTGGTATGAATCACAAAAGAAGGCAAAAAAAACCGCGAGAGATAAGGGTCTCCAAAGCTGGAATGACGTGGCGGTTTGGAGGGATTTCAAACCGATATACATCCCGGAAGATATATGGACGCACTATCTTGAGCACGTGATGTTTGAGTGGTTCACACGACGCTCACTGTCCGGTGCTGGCAACCGAAATCGACCAATTCATGGCTCGATGACAACGCACACCGGTGGCTTCGTTCCGTTTGCTGCACATGTGAAACAGAAGGTAAGATTAATTTCAAAGAAATATATCGTTAGATTAATTTGTTGTTAATTAATCTTTTTTCATTATAGGCTACGTCTCTTGGATGTGAGCCGAGCCCAAAGGAGCTGTTTGTGGAGACACACGTGCGGAGTCAAGACCACCAAAAGGGGGCGCAACAGTTCGTTGACAACCGTGCTCAACACTTCATGGTATGTTTGTTCAACCATTTTATTTTGTAAGTTATTATTTTTATTGAATTGAATATGATGATTACTTTTTTTTATTTTCAGGAGACCTATAATAGCCAGTTGAGGGAAAGATATGGAGACGATCCTTTAACCCTTTTGGAATTCGATCCGGATTTGTGGATAGAGGTTGGATAGTCTGGTGGACCTGATAAAAATTAAGTTTACGGGCTCTCCAACACTATGGTCGAGAACTTACGGGCGGCCCGTAATGTTTCAACCGTTAAGAGCTCCCAATCAGTATCAAGCACCCAATCTAAGGAGTTCGTGGCCTTGTAGCAACACACGGCTCAGCTCACCGAAAAATACGACCACCTCAAAGCGGAGCATGCACAACAAAAAGCAGAGGATGCACAACGGTATGCACAACTCAAAGCGGAGCATGCACAACATTATGCACAACAAAAAGCGAAGCATGACCAGCTTCGTGAATTTGTCATGAACATGGCATCATAGAGTGGTGATACATATATGCCTACTCCTTTTTTGTCGTATAATAACCAGCCTCCTCCTCCTCCTCCAGCTCCACCATTATGTTAATTTGTAATGAATATTATTTAACTTTAATAGTTAATTTAACATTTTTTTTAAACACATTCAGTTTGTGATGAATATTATTTAATTTTATTTCTTTTGTTTTTGATGTTTAATAAAAAATTTATTTGCATAATTAGTTTTTTATTACCATTAATTTATATAATTTTATATTATGTATTCTAAATAATTTTTTAAAAACATATTAAAAATAATCACAGAGGGTTTTACCGACGGAATATATCTATCGGCATTTGACAGTAGCTGCCACAGTCACCGATAAATTTACACACGGATATATTCGGTCGGCATTAGAGACTCACCGACAACTTTACCGACGGACTTAAGCCGTCGGTCTTTTACAGTGCCTACTACAATGATCGAAGAATTTACAGACGGAGATCTTTGGTTGGTATTCCAAACATTCACCGACTGTTTTAAACCGTCGGTATGTCACACTATCACCGACGGGCTAAAATTCATTGGTATATTTCAAGCAGGAAAATTTTTTTGGCGTGCAATTTCCATCTGTAAAACCATCGGCAAATTTTTTTTTTATTTTTCCTACCGATATAGCGACGGAATATGGTATTACCGACGAAAGAAAAGCCGACAGCCGTTTTCCGTCATTGATGATGTCGGTAAATAAATTACCGATGAAATCTTAATCACATTCCGACGGAATATTTTCGTTGGTAAAACTGTTAAATCTTGTAGTGAAAATTAAGAACATTTAAACTGAAATGTTTATCAGACATGCCTGATTAATGTACTTTAAGTGCATGGTGTCTCTTCAACTAGAGACATTCCTTAACTCGATCGTTATCCACATTCACTTTAATTAGGGGTGATTATTTTCGGTTCGGTTCGGTTTTTACCTATAAAAAACAACCAAACCGATTTTTAAAAAAAAACCAAAACCGAACCGAAACCGAGTTAAATCGACCGGTTTCGGCCCGGTCCGATCCGGTTCGGTTCTTGATTTCAAAAAACTAAGAAAACCTATGCCTCATTTCCTGAGCCTTGTCACCATCAAACAAAACAAACTTAGCAAGATCTTGTTTGAGATTGAACTGGTCTTGTTTGAGAAACGAAACAAACTTATCCCTCATTTCCTGAGCCTTGTCACCATCGAGATCAAGCAAATGGAAGCAGCGGTCTTCCTTTTCATTCTCAACAAGTTCAACAGTTCCCTCCCATCCATTCCTTTTTAACTTCCTATAATAATTCTTAGCTGCAACAGTCAAATAATCTTCCTCAGCTACAAAGATCAACATCCTCTCGCACCCAAGCCTAGCCAAATTCTCTACACCTGGATTCATCCTAGAATCAAGAGGCGAGAGGGGGCTGCTTCTAAGTTTAGGGGGAGGGGGAGGGAGAGGGAGAGAAAGAGAGAGAGGCGAAAAGGGGCTGCTGGTGGCTAGAGTTAATGGGGAGGGGGGAATTTTTCTATTTATAGTACCTTTTTTTGAACTGATTCGGTTCGGTCCGGGTTAACTGGTTCCTGCATTCAAAACCAAAAACCGAACCAAACCGGGATTTTTTCTAACTATTCTAATCGGTTTTTTTTCTCGGTTCGGTTTTTTAGGTTAATTTTTTTTTTGTTTTCTCGATTTATTCGGTTTTCTAGTTTTTTTGCACACCCCTAACTTTAAGTGCATTCTCCCCATTGTATCTTATAAAATCAACATTCGAACAGTAATTATTTTTTTGCACACCCCTAACTTTAAGTGCATTCTCCCCATTGTATCTTATAAAATCAACATTCGAACAGTAATTATTTTTTTGCACGCCCCTAACTTTAAGTGCATTCTCCCCATTGTATCTTATAAAATCAACATTCGAACAGTAATTAAACAGTATTTTAGCTAATGTGGAAATAATTTTCAACAGTGAGAGACTGGATAGGACATGGAAGG